>Ga0209254_10000148_pt1 | contig 47472 bp, 33 predicted proteins | sample FrelakmetDIP11DI_FD_187148 | JGI IMG/M metagenome (GOLD analysis project Ga0209254, IMG submission 187148) | Freshwater lake sediment microbial communities from the University of Notre Dame, USA, for methane emissions studies - DIP11 DI (SPAdes)... | ecosystem: Environmental > Aquatic >...
AAAAAGATGAATGTCATAGGCATAGGTACTTTTCCCTCTTTTCACCAGTGTGCTGGCGAGAAACCCGTTTTTCCCATTGGTGATAAACTGCGGGAAGTCGGCCCAGTTGATGAACCAGTTATCACCGGAAGAAATAATAACTGGATCTGTCCATTTATCGTTCACCAGTTTTGCATATTTCAGTGTTCCTTTTTGCCCGTTTTTTTCTATCCAGGTCAGATAGATATTGCCCAGGCTGTCTGTAAACAGGTTAGGTTCAGCGGAAGGGGAGGTTGATTGAAAGGGAATAGGATTAATTACAAAAGAAGGCGATGAGGTATTCTCTTTTTCGCTGACATCGCATGCAACAAAAATTAAGAATAAAAAGGAAATCAGTAAATTTCTATTCCGGGAATATAAATGCATAAAAATTCTATAGCGGATTCTAATTATGAAAATGTCTTTATGGCCTTCTCGCGTATAGGTTAAATATAGGCATTCAAAATGGTAAATATCAATGCCAATAAGGCAGGAATACCCTGTTTGATGAATATTGATTTATGCACCGTCATTCCGCCGAATATTCCGGCAATGAGCACACAGGAAAGAAAGAAGGTTGCAATGTGCCGGCTCCATTCCTGGTTGTCTATGATTAGTGACCAGACCAACCCCGCAGAGAGGAATCCATTATATAAACCCTGGTTGGCAGCCAGTAATTTAGTTTTTTCAAACATATCAGGAGGGATTGTTCTGAAAACCTTTTTCCCCCGGGTTGTCCAGACAAACATTTCCAGCCATAATATGTATAAATGTTCTATGGCTACAATGGCAATGAATATTTTTGCAATCAGCTGCATGACATAACTTTTTTGTGTTTAAATATATTCAATTTTTTTCGGCAGGATATTATTTAACATATTTGCTCAGGGGATTGCGGTACGCATCAAAAAATATAAACCATCCTTAAACGACTTACATAATTCAAATGGATTTCTTAAAAGCCTGAATCACAAAATCCGCAGTTTGGTAGAGCAAGGTTTCGTTTACGGTTAGTTGAGACTCATTCTTATTATTAAAGGCCGGTATTTTAATATTGTATGATTTATTTAAAGACTCCTGTAATTTACTTCCATCTCTGTCTATAGATAAGTCAAACTTGTAAATATTGGTACCATTATTCAATGGTGTGATTTTTATTTCCTGTAGTTTGTTCAACTCCGAAAATATTTCATTGGCTCTTTTGATGCTGTTTAATAATCGAACCTCAAATCCCTGCAACCGATGCAGCGCCATGGCTGCATTTGTCCAGTTTCCATACATCGATCCGCCATGAATCTTTATCATATGGGGCATTTTATCTATTACAGCCTTTTCGCCACAAAGTATTGCTCCAGCACTGGCGCCTAAATATTTATATAGTGATATATACACTGTATCAAAATATGATGCATATTCTTTGATTGAAATTTCTGACCATCCTGAAGCCATGAAAAGCCTTGCGCCATCCAGGTGTAACTTAATATTGCTGCTCCTGCAGTATTTACTGATCTTTATAATCTCTTTCAATGGCACCATTTTCCCATCCATTCTCCGGACCGGGTTTTCAATTGACACTGCACCAATTCCTGATTGAAATACTTCATCAGCCGAGAGCGATTCAATAGACTGTTGTAATTGTTCTGCAGTAAAATAAGTTTCGTTTTGGGCAAGTGGAATCAGTCTTTTTTGAAAAACAGATTGCGTTGCATCTGCTTCATCCCGGTAAACATGACTGGTCTCCTGGACAAAAACTTTAGTGTTATTTCCACTTAAAACCGAAATGGCCAATTGGTTAGCCATAGTACCACTGGGCATGAAGACCGCTTTCTCTTTACCTGTTAATTCAGTAAATTTCTTCTCAAGTGCTTCTACCGCGCCACCAGAACCATATCTGTCTTTAATGATCGGTTGTTTTAATTGGCTTTTTCGCAGTTCATCAATATAATCGCCAGGTTCAAACATTTCTCCATCACCCCAGAATTTGATTGGTAGTACTAGCGGTTCCGGGTTTGCTGGAAAGGATTCTGCAGCAACGGATGGGATTAGCGGGCTTAATGCAGGTAAAAAAGAGAAGGTTGCATTTTTCAGGAAATTTCTTCTGTGGATGGAGGTCATGGTATTGTATTTTTTGTTTTTCCCCACAGGTACATGAAATGCATGAGCACTGGAATAAAAAGTAATTGTACAACTATCAGGGAGATGATAATGTTTTTTACTGCAGGAATTTCTTTTATTTCCGGCAACTTGTCATTGCCCAGACCTGACAACGGAGGATATAAAGTCCAGCTTGTGGAAAAAAAAGAAAAGGTCTTTATTAATAATGACAGGGATATAATAAATGTTATGCCGGAAAAGAGTATAATGAAGTTTGGTAACGTCCTTGAAAATGAATTTCTTAATTCCTTCAGATAGAAAATCATGAATAATAACAAAGAAAACAGGGGCGTAAGTATATACCAACGGTCAAGTACAAAGAAAGTGTCGTTAAGATGTATATCCATCAAATCATTTAATTAGTTATGCCAAAATGCTTATAAGATAATTTAGGCATTTGTTTTGGATAGCATACTTCAAAAAACCTCTAATTTATTAACAGTTAGATGCTTTAATGATGATTTTTTCAGCTGTAAATTGTCAAGAAATTAACGAAGTGGTCTTACTGTTCCCAGAAACGTTATCGGCGTCCTGTCATTTAATGTAACATTCAGGTTCGCAGAACCATTTTCGTATAACTCAAAAATCATGTTCCGGATAGCATTTGCTTCATTATATTTTATGGTCACTTTCCAACCGCCCTTCTTCTTTTCTTCTTTGTCAATTTTGAAGTTAGTTGACTTGAAATCCAGCGGATTTTCATTTGACATGGCAGCTGCGCCGGAATAAGACCTGCCAAAATAGGGAAGATAACAGATGATTGTGTCTTTGGCAGTACGCATTTCATATTCAGAAGTGAGTATTTTTGTACGGCCTCCCTGTGGGTTGGCAGATTGCGCCTTGAAAATCCACTTATCTGAAAGAATGGCCTGTTTGATTTCTTCCTGTGTGGTTGAATTTGAAGGACCTGAAAATGAATATGCTATTACCAGGAATATGGGAATCAAAATAATGGCATAATGGAATTTCATACCGTTAATTTTAATGTTAACATAAAATAGCCATACTTGAAGTTAAGAAATCCGGTTAACATTTGTTTGTCCGGTATAGTGATTCCTCTCCGCTTTCCAAAATGCGGATTTTAAAAGTTTTCCAGGTATTTTTTAAGAGACTCATAATCTCCATGTATAAAAGTTGCTTTCTTTTCCGCCATCATGATTGGTTTAACATGTTCCGGAACCGGAATTTTATATCCTGTTATTCTTTCCACACTTTCCGGGAATTTAACCGGATGGGCTGTTTCAAGGAAGAAACCTTTTTTGCCCGGATGTTCCCTTAGATATTCTTCAAGCGCCAGGTAACCAATGGCTCCATGCGGGTCAAGGAGATATCCAGTTTCTTTGAAGATGCGGAGTATGGTCTCTTCTGTTTCACTATCGGTGATGCTCACACTGCTCAGGATTTTAGTCAGGTCTGTAAGAGACTGGTCAAACAATTCAAGTATCCTGGTAAAATTACTGGGGTCGCCAACATCCATGGCATTGGAAAGTGTTGCCAGGGCCCGGCGCGGACTATACTCTTCACCCTGCAGGAAGCGGGGCACCACATCGTTTACATTGCAGGCTGCGATAAAATGTTCAACCGGCAATCCTGAGCGACTTGCTATCAATCCTGCGCAGATATTTCCAAAATTCCCACTCGGTACGGAGATAACTGGTTTTTGATTTTTGAAGGGCCATTGTTTCCATGCCAGCAGGTAATAGAGTTGCTGCGGTAACCAGCGGGCCACATTTATTGAGTTGGCGGAGGTGAGGAAAATTCGCTGTGTTAAATAGTCGTCCGCAAATGCGGTTTTTACCATTCGCTGGCAGTCGTCAAAGTTTCCCTGTACTTCCAGTGCATGAATATTTTTTCCCAAAGTGGTAAGTTGTTTTTCCTGCACCGGGCTCACTTTGCCGGATGGGTAAAGGATTACGACCTCCACACCGGGAACATCATAGAATCCATGTGCAACAGCGCCGCCGGTATCTCCGCTGGTGGCAACAAGCACTACCACCTGCTCTTTTTGTTCCCGGGCAAAATAACCCAGGCATCGGCTCATAAACCTTGCACCAACATCTTTGAAAGCCAGCGTGGGCCCGTGAAATAATTCAAGTGAATATATATCTTCGGTTACCCGAACAAGTGGTATATCAAAGGATAACGTTTCAGAGACGATTTTACGCAGAACGGATTCCGGTATGGTATCGCCAACATATGGTGCCATCACCCGGTAAGCCATTTCTTCAATCGGAAGAGATTGAATGGACTCAATAAATTCTTTGCTCCATTGCGGTATCTCATCGGGAAAATAGAGCCCTTTATCCGGCGCCTGGCCGAGTATGGTGGCTGTTTTGAAATCTACGTTGGGTGAATTATGCTGTAAGCTGTAATATTTCATAAAAATAATTTAACCGCCAGGGCACGACGTTTAAGAAATGATGGAAACCCCTTGATTATTGACGGTTGTCACATATGTTTTATAGTCAATGCCGAGGTTTTCATATACGTCTTTCATGATCGTTTCTACCAGGTAGGCCACAGACTTATTTTCGTTAAGCATAAATATGGAAGGACCGCTGCCCGATATACCTCCGCCAAGAGCACCCGCTTCGGTGCATCTTTGCTTCACTTCTGAAAATCCAGGTATAAGGATGCTTCTTACCGGTTCAATGATTACGTCTTCAAGCGAGCGGCCGATGAGTGCATAATCACCTTTCATGAAACCGGCCACCAGTCCGGCGATATTCCCCCATTGTTTTATGGCACTTTTTAATTGTACTTCCTTCCGCAGTATCTGGCGGGCATCGGAGGTCCTGACTTCTATCTGCGGATGTACCACGGTAACGTATAGTGGCGGTGCATCTAGCTGTACAATATCCAGTGGATGGATGGATCTTATCAGCGTAACACCACCATAAATGCAGGGAGCGATATTGTCTGCATGCTTCACCCCGCTGGCTACTTTTTCGCCGTTCATCGCAAACCTTACCAGGTCAACATTGGAGAATCGTTTATCCAGTAAAATATTAGCTGCCACCACTGCGCCGGCCGAACTGGCTGCGCTGGAACCCAGTCCACTTCCGGGTTTGATGCATTTGGTGATCGTGAGTTCAAAGCCAACGGGTTCCGGGAGTTCCTCCATGAGTGCAAGGAGGGCGGCTCCGGCTACGTTCTTTTCCGGGGCTACCGGTAAGGCATATCCGTCTGTATGGCTGATCCGAAGTCCCGGTTTATCACTGAACGCAAGCTCCATGATATCCTGTGGTTCGTTCAGTGCAAGTCCCAGCACATCGAAACCACAAACGAGGTTGGCGATGGTTGCCGGTGCAGCTATTTTTATTTTATTCATCATAATTATTTCCGTTATTACCAAGATCAGAAAGCTGTATTAAGGCTGTTAATCATCTTAATCTCATTAATCCCCCCAAATCATGGTTCAGTCAAATTTTATGCAATGTCGCAAGGATTAATTAAGTGTAGCTCTGATGATATCTGCAAATACCCCGCTGGCTGTTACTTCAGCACCAGCACCGGCACCTTTTACAACCAATGGCTGATCTGGGTAACGGTTGGTATAAAACAAAACGATATTGTCTTTACCATACAGGTGATATAAATTATGCTGTGGCGAAATGTGCTGCAATCCTACTTCAGCTTTGCCCATGTTATAGCTTGCCACAAATTTGAGTTTACATCCGGCATTAGCTGCGGAATCATATATGGACTTGAAATGCGCTTCTTTATTTGCCATCTCCTTATAAAAATCATCCACGGAACCTTCCATGCAGGATGCAGGCAGGAACGCATTACAGGTAATATCTTCCATCTCCATTTTTTCACCGGTTTCCCTGGCCAGGATCATGATCTTTCTCATCACATCTTTACCGCTTAGATCAAGTCGTGGATCAGGTTCTGTATAGCCTTCGTCCTGCGCCTGTTTTACCACTTCTGCAAATGGCCGGCTTCCATCATAATGGTTGAATACAAAATTCAAAGTGCCACTGAGAACTGCTTCAAGTCGGTTTACTTTATCGCCGCTTCCAAGCAGGTCGTTTAAGGTACCTATTACCGGTAAACCCGCACCCACATTGGTTTCAAATAGAAACCGGCAATTAAATTCCCGGGCAAGGTCTTTTAGTTTTCTATAATTTGAATATGGTGATGAAGCGGCGATTTTATTACAGGCTACGATCGATAAGGATTTACGTAATAATTTTTCATACACTAAAGGCACTTTTTCACTTGCCGTAATATCAACAAATACGGTATTGCGCAGGTTTCTTTCAATGATGGCATCTGTAAACAATTCGAGGCTGGCTGGCTTTGCAGCCTCCAGTAAATCCGACCAGTTATCGAGATCTATTCCTTCTTCGCTGATCAGCATTTTACGACTATTGGCCAATCCAATAACCCTGATTTGCAGGCGCAGATGTTCTGCCAGGTATTGCTGCTGCTGCTTTAGTTGCGCCAATAACTTTCCGCCTACATTACCCGTTCCCGTTATGAAAAGGTTCACCTGCTTGTAGGTTGTTTCAAAAAACTCTTCATGCAGTACGTTAAGGGCTTTGCGGACATCTGCAGTGGAAATAACCGCGGAAATATTTCTTTCTGAAGAACCTTGTGCTATGGCGCGGACATTAACCCCATTGCGCCCAAGTGCGCCAAACATTTTCCCGCTGATACCTGGATGGCTTTTCATGTTCTCTCCTACAAGTGCTAGAATCGACAGGTCTTTTTCAAGGTCCAGCGGTTCAACTTTTTGTAATGCGATCTCTACCGAGAAAGCTTCATCTACAACTGATTTTGCCAGGTCGCTTTTTGCGGAATCAATACCAACACATATACTGTGTTCGGAAGAGCCCTGGGTAATAAGGATCACATTGATCTGTGCCTGTGCAAGCGCTTCAAACAGCCTTTTTGAAAAACCCGGAACTCCAACCATGCCGCTGCCTTCGAGACTGATGAGTGCAATATTATTTATGCTCGATATTCCCCTGATGATATCGCCATTTCCGGAAGGTATATTTTCAATGACCGTACCCGGATCTTCAGGTGAAAAAGTATTTTTTATCCAAACGGGAATGTTTTTTGTCATTACCGGCTGGATCGTTGGTGGATAGATCACTTTTGCACCAAAGTGGGATAGTTCCATGGCTTCCTGGTAGGAGATGGAAGGGATGATGCGCACATTGCTCACCCAGCGTGGGTCTGCGGTCATCATGCCGGATACATCGGTCCATATTTCCAGTATTTCGCTTTGTAATGCGGCTGCAAAAATGGCTGCTGTATAATCTGAACCGCCACGGCCAAGGGTAGTGGTGGCGCCTGCAGCATTGGCTGATATGAATCCAGGAACAACCAGTATCTCATGATCATCATTTGCAAAATAATTACGGATCAGTTCATCGGTGGTTTTGAAATCAACGATCGCTTGTCCGAAATCACTGTTGGTTCGCACCAGGTCCCTTGCATCTTTCCAGCCTGCTTTATGCCCGGAGGCACTGAATGCTGCTGCTATTATGTGTGAGGAGAGCAGTTCTCCGTAACTCACAATGCGGTCACGTGTGCGGGGAGAGATTTCACCCAGGAGAAAAACGCCGTTGCAAATATCTTCCAGGTCGTTACAATTTTTCTTGACCAGGCTGAGGGTGGCGCTTTGTTGCTGTATCGGAAGAAGTTCTTTTACGGCATCCAGGTGACGTTGTTCAAGGGAGGCCAGGGCTGTTTTATACTCTTCAGATCCGCTGGCGGCCTGGTTTCCGCAGTGCAACAGGGCATCTGTGGTACCGCCTAATGCAGAAACAACCACGATGGCTTTTCCGCGATTTTTTCGTTGACCAACAATCTCTATGACTTTCCTTATATTTTGGCCGTTCGCAACAGAACTGCCGCCGAATTTCAAAACCTGGTTCATGATGTGTTTTATAATAATAAAGTGATCTTTTCCTGCAAAAGGTTAGTAGCTCAAGGCCCAATGAATGGTATGGAATTGTGCAACCCTTAACGGGTTGTAGTAGTAATAATAATGGTAGTTGCAGAGAAGCCCTGCCCGCAAAAAGAAAAATGATATGTGGAACTATTTATCATTTAAGAGAACCGAAGATAGCACAGAAAATTCAAAAAACAAGCACAGTCCAAAAGAATTTAAGTTAACTTCATCCTCCGTTTATTGCTTGCCACAAGTTCCAAAACCAGGAAAATTCCAGTTTCATGAGTACGACTTCCTCTGCTGCCCTGCAGCAGTTCAAAACACAGGTAGGCATCAAATTCCAGTTATATAACAGCCTGTTTACTTCGCTTCCGTTTCACCGGATCGAAAAGACAGGTATACTGCTCTCTTTGCTTTTATCCAATTGCGAGGAAGGGTATAAGAAAAAGCAGAGCCCGGTGGAGATCATTGAAGAATTTTTCACCCGGCACACTTCTTATACTTCCGAGCAGGAAAGGCTTGATGTGCTTTTTCGGTTTGTACAATATGTGGAACGGCAGGTGGTGCTCTTTGATGCATTGGAAGATGCTGCTTTCCGGGAAGTGAATGATATGTCTGGCGGGGGCACTCTTAAGAGCCTGGAAAATGAGGTGAATGTTTCCAAAAAGGAAAATGAACTGGCAGAAAAATTAATAGATTTTTCTGTCAGGCTTGTACTAACGGCACACCCTACCCAGTTTTATCCCGGTGCGGTGCTGGGTATAATTAACGATCTGTCCAGGGCCATCGCTGAGAATAATGTCGGCCAGATAAATATGTACCTGCAACAATTAGGTAAGACGCCTTTTTTCAAGAAGCAAAAGCCAACACCTTTTGATGAAGCCATAAGCCTTATCTGGTACCTGGAGAATGTTTTCTACCAGGCGGCAGGGCGTATCCTGACTTTTATGAAAACGCAGTTTGCAGATGCCTTGTCTCCCGATAATCCACTTATTCATATGGGTTTCTGGCCCGGCGGCGACCGCGACGGAAATCCATTTGTTACCGCTGATACAACTTTAAAAGTGGCCGATGCTTTACGGGGCAGTATCATCAAGTGTTATTACCTTGATGTACGTAAGCTCAGGCGCAGGCTCACGTTTGAAGGCGTTGAGGCTTCTTTGCAGGAGCTTGAGAAAAAATTATATAATAACATATTCATTCCAGATCAGCGAACAGATATAACGCAAAAGGAAATATTGGATACTTTAGAGCAGATCAGGCAAACCCTGGTTTATCAGCACAACGGGCTTTTTGTAAACCTAGTGAACCAACTCATTAACCGGGTTGAATTATTTGGTTTGCATTTTGCATCGCTGGATATCAGGCAGGATAGTTCGGTCCATGGTAAAGTGCTTGCAGAAATTGCAGTTGGATCCGATGCGCTTCCTGATCATTATGAAGAGCTGACAAATGAGGAGAAGATAACCGCACTTACCGGTATCACTAAAACAGTAAAGCCTGAACAGTTTAGGGACCCGTTGGTTAAAGACACTTTACAAACTGTTTCTGCTATCAAAGAGATACAGCTTTTCAACGGCGAACAGGGATCCGGCAGATATATTATCAGCCAGTGTAACAGTGCGTTGAATGCGATTGAGGTTTTTGCACTGTTTCTGTTAAATGGATGGAAGCCTGAAGAAATCAAAGTTGATATCGTGCCGCTTTTTGAGACAGTGGATGATCTGCTGGAAGCGGAAAAATCAATGCGCGACTTGTATACGAACCCGGTTTATGCAGCTCACCTGAAACGAAGGAAAAGCAGGCAGACGATCATGCTTGGGTTTAGCGATGGTACAAAAGATGGGGGCTACCTGATGGCCAATTTCAGTATCTATAAAGCCAAGGAAGACCTCACGCGCATTTCCAGGGAATACGGAATCGATGTGGTGTTCTTTGACGGCAGGGGCGGGCCGCCTGCAAGGGGAGGGGGTAAGACACATAAGTTCTATTCATCACTCGGAAAGAATATCGAAAACAAAGAGATCCAGCTTACCATTCAGGGGCAAACGGTGAGTTCAAATTTTGGTATCATTGATGCGGCACAGTTCAATATTGAACAATTGATCCATGCCGGCATAAGCAATGATCTCTTCTCTGATCTGTCGATAACAATGGATCTTAAAGAAGCTTCATTATTACAGGAACTCGCACAGACAAGTTATGTGGCTTATACTGAACTCCGGGACCATCCTTATTTCCTGGAATATCTTGGGCATGCAAGTCCGCTGAGATTTTATGCAGAAACTAATATCGGCAGCCGACCGGCTAAGCGCGGAGCCTCCGGACGTTTATCTTTAAAAGATCTGCGGGCCATTCCTTTTGTGGGCGCATGGAGCCAGTTGAAACAGAATGTTACAGGTTATTACGGTGTGGGAACGGCAATGAAAAAAATGGATGAATCCGGCAGGCTGGGCGAGGTCAGGAAATTATATCAACAGTCTGCTTTTTTTAAAACGCTGATGGATAACTGTGAGATGGCTATGCGTAAGTGTTATTTCCCGCTGACTGCATTTTTGAGTAACCATCCGGTCTACGGGGAGATTTGGAATAAGATTTTTGATGAGTATGAACTTACGAAGCGGTATATATTCATGTTATCCGGTAAGTCGGAGCTGATGTCTGACTATCCGGTTGAGCAATTGTCCGTTCAGATGCGTGAGCGGATTGTACTGCCCTTAACCACCATTCAGCAATATGCGATTACCCGTGTCCGTGAGCTCGATGAAAAACTGATCCAGCAATCCCCGGAGAAAACGAGTTATGAGAAACTGGTGATGCGATGTTCATTTGGAATTATTAATGCCGGCAGGAATTCTGCTTGAGAATAAGGAATAAGAAATTAGAAATAAGGAATTAGGAAGTTGTGAACAATATCTCTGTAATTTTCACGCAAAGTCACAAAGAATAAAAAGAAATACAAAGAAAGGCCGTACTTAAGAAAGTGATGTTATAAATTAGTGTCTATATAATCCTTTTTAATCCACTAATCCATCCTGCCCATCCATCCAATCCCCAGAATCCTGCTCAAAAGAAGCAGGGCATCTAGAAAGACGCCCTGGTTTGATTATGACCCAACTTAAACTGCTTTACCATTTATATATTGCCGCTATCAATACGCTCGCATTGCCTGATTTCGGACCGCCTTCTTTGTCAAAGAACGCATCATTGCTGGCGGTTTCAAATCTAAATTCAGGGATGATGGTTAAACCTGCAATCCTGAAATTAGCCGATAATGTATTGGCAAATATGGCCGCACCTACTGGTGAGAGAGACATGGCAACAAGTTGATTTTTGTCGCTGAAATATTCAGACCTGAGGGTTACCCCGAATTTTTCTGAGGGATCAACATTTACATAAACAGCAGAACCCCACCACGCTTTTGCATCAGTATCATATTTGTTATCCACCTGAAATTTTGTAGTATTCACGGTTCCGTTATATCCAAAGTTTAATTTGTCGTTAACTTTAGCCGTTACTACAACATCATACTGGTTTGTCTTAGCACTATCAGTGTGTCTTTTACCGCCTACATAGTTGAAGTAAGTTTTTATATCATCTGTAAAGGCATAGCTGAATTGACCCAGTATAAATTTATTACTATTCAAAGGAGCAGCTTTGTAATCTGTTGGATTTGCAACGCCAAGCATTAAGCCGGCTTTTCCAAAAGTAGCTTCAGCTTTAATTCCGGTATGGAAGAAAGGGCCCCAGGAAAACATATAAGACATGGAATAATTTCGGTTTGCCCATTCGTCTACCAGTTCATAACCAACATGCGTAGCCCAGCTACCCATAGAAAGTTTCAGCCAGTCCGTTGCAGCGTAACTGACATACAATTGTTTGATTGCGGCAGTAATTCCTGTTTCATTATAAGAGAATTCCTTGGCCCTTTGTCCAAATCCCACGTCTGCTACCATACTAACTTTTCCAACGCTGTGCATTAATCTGAAAGAAGCCATACCCAGTTCAAATGAATTGTGGCTGTTGGTAAAACTGGTTCTGTTGTTGGCAGGGTTTTGACTAAAATCATAGCGATAATAAACATCCACGAAAGCGTTCAAAGTAGTTGTAGATTTTTTATCATCTACAGGGGCAACTGCTTCCTGGGCAAAACTGTATTGAGCTGAAGCCATAGCAATGGCTATTACAAAGATTTTTCGTAACATTGTTTTGGTTTTATAGTTCTAAAATGAAGGGTACGGTGAAGAAAATCTATACTAGTCCTATATGACTTCTTCTACTGTACCTTTCTCTAACATCACTTCCACTTCACGGTCTTTTTTACCGTTTTCGCTGCTGCGAACCAGCAAAGTTCCCTGAACATATTTTTCATTGTGCTGGGAAGCATCAAGACCCATTTCTTCATCTTCAGAAGAAACGCGGAGTGGCAGGATGAAATTGATGAATTTAAATATGGCGAAGGAAACCACGAAACTGTAAGTCACAGCAATGGCCATGGCTTTCAGCTGTACGAAGAAGAATTCGGGGTTACCATAGAAGAGTCCGTCGTTTCCGGCGCCATTAACCGCTTTTGTAGCAAAGACACCGGTAAGCAGCATTCCAACGATACCACCTAGTCCGTGGCAGGGGAATACATCCAGTGTATCATCCAGTTTTGATTTTGATTTATAATATACCGCCAGGTTGGAGATCACAGCTGCCACAACACCTATAAAAATACTTTGAGGGATTGCAACAAAACCAGCTCCGGGTGTAATGGCAACCAGGCCAACTACTGCACCGATACAGAATCCTAAAACAGAAGGTTTTTTGCCGCGCATTACGTCAAAGAACATCCAGGATAAACCTGCTGCGGCTGCGGCTGTATTGGTGGTGGCAAAAGCAGATACCGCCAGTGCATTTGCACCCAGGGCAGAACCGGCATTGAAACCAAACCAGCCAAACCATAATAAACCGGTACCAATCAAAACATATGGCACGTTAGCAGGAGGTATTTCTTCTTTATCGATATGAACTTTACGGCGTTTCAATACCAATGCACCTGCGAGGGCTGCACAACCGGCAGAAATATGTACTACAGTACCGCCAGCAAAGTCAAGGGCACCCCATTTAAACAGGAACCCATCAGGATGCCAGCTCCAGTGAGCCAGCGGGGCATATACCAGGATGCTGAACAGAATGGTAAATAAGATATAAGAGGTAAAACGAACCCTTTCCGCAATGGCACCCACTACCAGGCCCGGGGTAATAATAGCGAACATCAGCTGGAAAAGAGAGAATAATGTTTTTGGGATCGTTGGTGCCAGGCTCCAGGGTTCACCTGAGTTTACACCTTTATAGAACAAGTGTGTCATGGGGCTACCTATAAAACCTCCAATTGAATCGCCAAAAGCGAGGCTGTATCCAAAAGCCACCCAAATAACACTAACAACACCGGCAGCTACCACACTTTTGATCATGGTAGAGATCACATTCTTTCTGTGCACCATGCCGCCATAGAAAAAAGCCAGTCCGGGGGTCATTAAAAATACCATTGCAGTGGCTACAATGATCCAGGAGATGTCCGCTGCGCTGTACTTACCGCCATCATCATAATTTGGCAACGAGGGTACAAAAATGGCCGCAACGGCGAGGATTGTGAGGATAAGAAACGGTGAAGCTTCTTTGATTCCAATTTTTTTCATAACTGAGCAGTTTGGTTATCTAGTTAGTTGTTTGCTAATGCAATGTTAATCCTTAAAAACGAAAAAAGTAACCTCAAAAAGCCATAGATATTCACATATAGAAAAATATAATATGATTAGAGATAATTACAAAATGACAATTATTATACTGAAAATAAATGAGTTATGAAGGCATAAATGGCGATTGGCATAAATGTTACGAAAAAATAACTTCTGTATAAAATAAGTATATATTAAAATGTAATATGTTTTTTCAATATCTGTCTTTTTTACGCCTGAGTTTTTTGGGCAGTATAATTGTCTTTGATTTTTAATCTTTTTTCCCCTTTAATTTTTCCATGCTACTACCATTTTCAGTTTATTGAATTGAAATGAAATGCCACCCGTTTTGTACAATTGTATTGATTGATTACAATGAATATTGACGTTTTACATGTTGTGACATTGAATTAGTCAATAAAAAAGATCCTTCACGCTGTCATTCACTTAATCATACATTGTTTCCGATGAACGGGTTCCGGATGAAAAGTGTGGGGGTGGAACCTGTTATTGATGATAGTTGCAATTAATCACACTATTTGTTGTCCTGAACCCAAGTTGCTTCTATACGCTTGAGTAATATAGAAAACAAGGAGAAGGATCTTATTTTTACATAAATTGAATAGTTATTTGTAAATGTTTAATAGCACCACACATTAACATCTAAACTTTCAGCATTCCACGTTGATACAAAAAAAACCACCCATGTGGGTGGCCTCCTGTACTAATCAGTGTAAATTATAATGCAATCAGGTTGCTGTCTTTAGATTCGAGTAATGAATGTCCCATCAGGTATTCATCTACTTTACGTGCGCATTCTCTTCCTTCGCTAATGGCCCATACAACCAGTGACTGGCCCCTGCGCATATCACCGCAACTGAAGATCCTGCCAATATTGGTTTGAAAGTCTTTTTCCGTTGCTTTTACATTGCCCCGCTCATCCAGCGCAATATCCAGTTCCTGCAATAATCCATCCTGTTGGGGATGGGTAAAACCCATGGCAAGTAAAACAAGGTCACAGTCAATTATACGTTCACTGCCGGGCCTTTCAACAAACTGTGCAGGCCTGCCTTCTTCAGTGAATTTCCATTCGAGGTCTACCAGCTTTATGGCTTTCAGGTTGCCCTTATCATCTCCAATAAATTCTTTGGTAGCTATTGCCCATTGTCTTTCGCAGCCTTCCTCATGTGACGAAGAGGTTTTCAGCACCATTGGGTATGTGGGCCAGGGCATAAGCATATTGCGACTCTCCGGAGGTTTGGGCATCAGCTCAAACTGGGTAACTGCAGTTGCACCATGACGGTTGGATGTTCCTACGCAATCACTTCCGGTATCACCACCGCCAATAACTACTACTCTTTTCCCTTTTGCTGTTAATTCTTCATCCAGTACATTACTTTCAACGCCCAGTCCGGATAAAGGGTCCCTGCCGGCTACACGCTTATTTTGTTGTTTGAGAAAGGGCATGGCATAATGTATGCCTTTGAGTTCCCTGCCCGGGATGTCAAGGTCGCGGGGAACGGTTGAACCGCCTGATAAAACGATAGCATGATATTCACGCAGCAGGTCGTTCAGGTTTACATTCACCCCTACATTAGCATGGCAGCGGAATGTTATGCCTTCTTCTTCCATCAGCTTTACCCTTCTTTCCACGATTTCTTTTCCCAGCTTGAAATCGGGTATGCCATACCGCAATAATCCCCCGGGCGCATCGTCTCTCTCAAAAACGGTTACCAGGTGGCCTGCATAATTAAGCTGAGCGGCTGCTGCCATGCCTGCAGGGCCCGAACCAACAACAGCTATTTTCTTACCGCTGCGCATATTGGGCTTCCGGGGCTTTACATATCCTTTTTCAAATGCTATTTCAATGATATGCTTTTCTATTTCCTCAATGGCTACCGGTGGCTGGTTGATTCCAAGTACACAAGAACTCTCGCAAGGGGCGGGGCAAATGCGACCCGTAAACTCTGGAAAATTATTGGTGCTGCTGAGGATATCATATGCCTCCTGCCAGCGCTGGTGATATACCGCATCGTTAAATTCCGGAATGATATTACCCAGCGGGCAACCGTGATGGCAAAAAGGTACGCCACAATTCATGCAGCGGGCAGCCTGTTGATTAAGGCCTTTCTCCGAAAAACGGTCTATGAACTCCTTATAATCGTGCAGCCTTTCGGTCACCGGTTTTTTAGATGGAAGTTCCCTGGTAAATTCAATAAATCCTGTTGGCTTACCCATGTAATTATCTTTTCTTGAAACATACACACCATTTTAGGATATGCATTTCCGTTAAATTATTTTATTATGGTATTTAATGAACCCGCTTTGATGCTCAGTGCCCGCTTATAATCTTTAGGGAATACTTTTACAAAATGCCTCAGCTGGTTTTCAAGGTCATCCAGAACGAATTTGGCAACAGTACTTCCTGTATAGAGGTAATGATCGTAGATCAGTTGTTTCAATGATGCCACATCTTCGTCTTCTACCGGATCAAGGTCGATCATTTCCATATTGCAGAGCGATGAGAATTGCCCTTTAACATCATACACATATGCAATGCCACCACTCATGCCTGCTGCGAAGTTCCTGCCGGTTTCTCCAAGTATCACAACAGTTCCGCCTGTCATATATTCGCAGCCATGATCACCTACTCCTTCCACAACAGCTGATGCGCCTGAATTGCGTACGGCAAAACGCTCGCCTGCCTTACCCCGGATATAAGCCTGTCCGGCAGTAGCACCATAGAAAGCCACATTACCGATGAGTATATTTTCCTCCGGAACATAGGCCGCTTCTTTAGGAGGATACACAACCAGTCTTGCCCCACTTAAGCCCTTACCGAAATAATCATTGGCATCTCCTTCAAGTTCCAGTGTAACGCCACATGTATTGAATGCGCCAAAACTCTGGCCTGCCGTTCCATTGAAACGGAAATGAATGGTATTGTCCGGGAGTCCTGCAGCACGGTGAATTTTAGTGATCTCATTGGAGAGTATCGTTCCGGTTGTGCGGTCTGTATTACGAATAGCAAATTCTGCGTATACTTTTTCTTTTTTCTCGATTGCCGGTTTTGCTTTTTCAAGCAACTGCCAGTCAAGTACACCCAAAAGCCCATGATCCTGTTCTTCCTGTTTGTAAAGGCCAGTATAGCGTGATTCAGGCTCCTGGTAAAGGATGGGAGAGAGATCAAGTTTGCTGTATTTCCAGTGTTTTATATCTTCTCTAATGGCCAGTGTCTGTACCTGCCCCACCATTTCATTGATCGTACGAAATCCAAGTTCTGCCATGATCTCCCGTAATTCGCGGGTAAGGAACTGGATGAAATTGACCACATATTCTGCTGCTCCGTTAAAGCGTTTGCGTAGTTCAGGGTCCTGGGTGGCTACACCAACCGGGCAAGTGTTTAAATGGCATTTGCGCATGAGAATGCAGCCTTCCACAACCAAAGCCGCAGTAGCCACGCCCCATTCTTCTGCGCCTAATAAGGTAGCGATGGCTATATCCCTTCCGGTTTTTAACTGGCCATCGGTTTGTACAGTAACGCGACTGCGTAACCGATTTTTTACCAGGGTCTGGTGGGTTTCTGCCAGTCCCAGTTCCCAGGGCAAACCTGCATGCCTGATGGAACTTACGGGTGAAGCACCTGTGCCGCCATCATAGCCTGAAATGAGGATCACATCTGATTTCGCTTTGGCAACACCGGCCGCAATGGTTCCAACACCTGCTTTCGAAACAAGCTTTACGCTGATGCGTGCAGCTCGATTTGCATTCTTGAGGTCAAATATCAGTTGCGCAAGGTCTTCAATGGAATAAATATCGTGGTGAGGTGGAGGGGATATTAAACCTACGCCTGGTGTGGAGTGCCTTACCCTTCCAATCCATTCATCTACTTTATGCCCGGGAAGTTGTCCGCCTTCTCCGGGTTTGGCGCCTTGTGCCATTTTGATCTGCAGTTCATCAGCCTCGGTAAGGTATAAGCTGGTTACACCAAATCGTGCAGAGGCTACCTGTTTGATGGCAGAGCGCATCGAGTCTCCGTTAGGTAACCTTTCGTAGCGTGATTCATCTTCTCCGCCTTCACCGGTGTTACTTTTCGCACCTAAGCGGTTCATCGCAATAGCCAGTGTAGTATGGGCTTCCCATGAAATCGAGCCAAATGACATCGCCCCGGTGGCAAATCTTTTATAAATGCTTTCCGCCGGTTCAACTTCTTCAATAGGGATGGATGCACGGCTGCGGTTAAACGTAAAGAGGCTGCGCAGTGTACAGGCTTTTTCCGCCTGCTCATTTACGAGCTTAGAATATTTTTTAAAGACATTGTAATCATTGGTCCTGGTGGAATGCTGCAGAAGGTGAATCGTCTGCGGGTTAAATAAATGGAATTCACCTTTACGCTTCCACTGGTAGATACCGCCAACGGGTAACCGATCTACAGGGATATCTTTACGACTGAAGGAAAGCTGGTGTTTTGCCAGTGATTCACGCGCAATCTCATCCAGTCCCATTCCTTCGATACGTGAAACGGCACCGGTAAAGCATTTGTCAACCACTTCTTTATTGAGGCCGATGATCTCAAATATCTGTGCTCCCTGGTATGATTGGAGAGTGGAGATTCCCATTTTGGAGAACACTTTCAGCAAGCCTTCATTGACGGCTTTGATATAATTCTTTTTCAGTTGCTCAGGATCAATATCCGTTTCCATTCTACCCGTCTGCTTCATGTCTCGGATGGTGGACAAAGCCAGGTAAGGGTTGATGGCAGTGGCGCCGAAGGCCAGCAGGCAGGCGAAGTGATGTACTTCCCAGACATCGCCGGCTTCTACAACGATGCCAACTTTTCCGCGAAATCCTTTGCGTATAAGATGATGATGGATTGATGCCGTGGCCAGGAGCGATGGTATTGGTGCATGGTCCGAATCAATGGCCCGGTCCTGCAGGATCAGTACTTCAAAACCGTCTTCAACAGCATCTACTGCGTAGCGGCAAATCCTGTCCAGTGCCGATTTCAGCGATCCGGGTTTGCCGTCTGCCCGGAAATAACATTGCAATGTTTTTGCCTGGAAAATGCCGGTATCAATACTTCTTATTTTTTCAAGATCGTGATTGGTGAGCACAGGATGTTTCAATGCAACTGTATGCGCACTGATTGGATCTTCGATCAGCATATTGCCGTTGTTGCCCACAAAGGTGGCCAGCGACATTACCAAACGTTCACGTATAGGGTCTATTGGCGGATTGGTCACCTGTGCAAACAGTTGTTTGAAATAACTGCTGAGGTGCTGTGGCTGGTCGCTTAAAACGGCCAGCGGCACATCGGTGCCCATGGAACCAATCGGTTCTTTGCCATCAATGGCCATAGGTGCAATGATATGGTCGAGATCTTCCGTGGTATAGCCAAATGCTTTCTGGTATTTGAAAACCTGGTCGTGTTCGAGATGGGTGAACATTACCCTTGGTTCGGGCAGTTCATTTAACCTGATTTTGTATTTATTGAGCCAATCGCTGTAAGGCTTTTGTGTGCAAATGCTTTGTTTGAGTTCTTCATCACTGATGATGCGGCCCTGTTCCATATCCACTACAAACATTTTGCCTGGCTGAAGCCTGCCTTTTTCTTTTATCATCCTTGGATCAACGGGCAACACACCTGTTTCTGAAGCCATGATCACGCGGTCATCCGTTGTTACACAGTATCTTGAAGGGCGAAGTCCGTTGCGGTCCAGTGTTGCACCGATCATCTTTCCGTCTGTGAAAGAAATTGATGCGGGTCCGTCCCATGGTTCCATCATAGATGCGTGAAATTCATAGAAAGCTTTTTTAACAGGGTCCATCTGCTCGTTGCCATCCCATGCTTCGGGAATGAGCATCATCATGACCTGCGGCAGCGAGCGGCCGGTCATGGTGAGTAATTCGATCATATTATCCAGGCTGGCGCTGTCTGATTGCCCCTCACTTACGATAGGCAACAACATTTCCATTTCTTCCCTCGTGAAGTATGGAGAGGTGAAACCTTTTTCACTTGTCTTCAGCCAGTTCAGGTTTCCCTGTAAGGTATTTATCTCTCCATTGTGTGCAATGTAACGGAAGGGTTGTGCCAGTTTCCAGGAGGGAAAGGTATTGGTGGCAAAACGGGAGTGCACCAGTCCAAATGCGCTTACAACACGCTTATTGCTGAGGTCGTTGAAATAAGAACGTACCTGGTGGCTTGTAAGCTGACCTTTATAAACCACCACTTTATAGGAAAGCGAGGAAATATAAAAGCCGATCGCATCTTTGCGAACAGTATTATTAATGATATGGCTCGAATGGTTTTTAAGTACGAACAATTTACGTTCAAATGCCATCGGATCGCTGATATGATCCGGGCAGGCGATGAAAACCTGTTCCATGACAGGTTCTACAGAAAGTGCCGTGGGGCCGATGTCCTGTGGGTTTACGGGCACTTTGCGCCAGGTGAGGATTTCAAGTCCCAGTTTTTCTGCTGTACGATTAAAAATATCACGGCACTCTTCCCTAAGTCTTATCTCTTTTGGAAAGAAGATACAACCCACCCCATACTTTCCAAATGCAGGCAGGTGAACGCCAAGTTTCAGGCACTCTTCGAAGAAAAATTCGTGTGGGGTTTGTATCAATAAACCTGCACCATCGCCTGTGTTGTTTTCACAACCACAGGCGCCCCTGTGTTCCATATTTTCCAGAATGGTGAGTGCGTCAGAAACAATCTGGTGGTTCTTGTTTCCTTTAATATTGGCTACAAAACCAATTCCACATGCGTCGCGTTCAAATTCCGGACGGTATAATCCTGTGTTGCTTGCCATATCGTTAAAGCAATTGTTAGAAAATAATTAAAAAAATAGGAGTTTTCTATACGGATATTCAAAAATGGGGCAAGCAATCTATTGAAAGTACGAAAAAAGGAGTGAAAATTCAGCAGTTTATCAAATTTTTTTCCACAAAAAAACAATATCATGACCGTGGGCGAGTATCCATAAAAATGTCGTCGCTCCAGGTGGTTACACTCAGATAAAATAACCGTATAATTTATCGTCCTTATTAATTTCTGTAAACCTAATTCCTGATGTTGTCATTCTTTCCAGAAGGGCGTCATAATCATGCCTGCTATTTAGTTCTATACCAACCAAAGCAGGTCCTGCCTCTTTGTTGGTCTTTTGCATGTATTCAAAACGGGTGATATCGTCTGTTGGACCGAGTACTTTATTTACGAATTCTTTTAGTGCGCCGGGGCGCTGGGCAAAACTGATGAGGAAATAATGTTTGAGTCCTTCATATTGCAGTGATCTTTCCTTGATCTCGGGCATACGGTCGATATCATTATTACTGCCACTGACAACACAAACAATTTTTTTACCGTGTATCTGTGCGGCATAATCATCCAGGGCTGCTATTGACAACGCACCTGCCGGTTCTACCACAATGGCATCTTCATTATACAATTTCAAAATGGTAGTACATACTTTACCTTCCGGGACAAGGTGCATATCGTCAAGCACTTCCTTACATACAGAAAAAGTAAGGTCGCCAACTTTTTTTACAGCAGCGCCGTCTACAAAACGATCGATGCTTTCCAGCAAAACGGGTTGCCCTGCTTTGAGCGCTTCAAACATCGAAGGAGCCCCTTCCGGTTCAAGCCCGATGATCTTTGTTTCCGGTGAATGCATTTTGAAATAAGCGCCTACACCGGCGCTTAGGCCACCACCACCAACAGGTACAAAAACGTAGTCAATATGATTCAGGTCGTTCAGGATTTCCACACCAACAGTTCCCTGACCTTCTATGATGCGTGCATCGTCGAAAGGCGGAATAAAAATCATATTATTTTCCTCTGTAAATTTTTTGGCTGCATTGGCACAGTCGTCAAATGTATCTCCTTCGAGCCTGATATCAATCCAGTCCTCACCAAACATCCTTGTCTGTACGATCTTTTGTTTGGGTGTGATTACAGGCATGAAAATCACGCCATGGGCCTGTAACTTTTTGCAGCTATATGCAAATCCCTGTGCATGGTTTCCGGCACTGGCACATACCACACCGCGTTCGAGTAAGCCAGGTGCCAGTGTACTCATCATATTGTATGCCCCGCGGAGTTTATAGGACCGTACAATCTGCAGGTCTTCCCTTTTCAGGTATACCTGGCAGTGATATTTTTTCGACAGGTGCGCATTATACTGCAGCGGGGTATGGGTAACGATCTTGCGTAACCGCTCTGCGGCCCGCTCGAAATCCAGCCCAAGGGGGCCGAAAGGATTTTGTACAATGGGCTTCGACAGGTTTGCTGTATCAGACATCTTGATATTTAAAATAAAGAGCGGCAGTTTTACCTGCCGCCCGGTGAATCAGGCTTTGCTGCCAGCCATTTCGCCAACAGGCTTAAGTTCTTCTTTTGCTTCGGGCTGGTTTTCAGGACGCAGGCTGCGTACTGTTTTGCCGGCCTGCCACATTTCGCTTTCACGGAGTTCTTTCAGTTCAACTTCCAGTTTCTCGCGGTAATCAGGCTGGCTGTTAAGATCGATGCTGCGCTGGCTTTCTTTACCTGCTGCAACACTACTATACAAGTCGTTGAACACGGGCAATGTAGCATCCCTGAATTTCTTCCACCAGTCGAGTGCGCCACGCTGTGCGGTTGTTGAACAGTTTGCATACATCCAGTCCATTCCGTTTTCTGCCACCAGCGGCATGAGCGACTGTGTCAGTTCTTCCACGGTTTCGTTGAATGCTTCGGAAGGAGAGTGGCCCCTTTCGCGGAGCACCTGGTATTGTGCGGCGAAGATGCCCTGGATGGCACCCATCAATGTTCCCCTTTCGCCGGTGAGGTCGCTGAATACTTCTTTTTTGAAATTGGTTTCAAACAGGTAGCCGCTACCGATAGCGATACCCAGTGCGATCACACGGTCAAATGCACGGCCTGTAGCATCCTGGAAAATGGCGTAACTGCTGTTCAGTCCACGGCCCTGCAGGAACATCCTGCGGAGTGAAGTACCAGAGCCCTTTGGTGCCACCAGGAATACATCCACATCCGGTGGGGGGATGATGCCGGTTTGTTCATTATACGTTATGCCAAAGCCGTGAGAAAAATACAGGGCTTTGCCTGGAGTCAGATGTTTTTTTACGGTGGGCCACATGGCTATCTGTGCCGCATCGCTGAGCAGGTAGCAGATTATGGTCCCTTTTTCCAAGGCTTCTTCAATATCAAAAAGGGTTTCACCCGGAACAAATCCGTCCCGTACTGCCTTATCCCAGCTTTTAGAATTTTTCCGCTGGCCAATGATTACGTTGATGCCATTTTCTTTTTGGTTGAGCGCCTGACCAGGGCCCTGAACACCATAACCAATGACGGCTACGATTTCATTTTTCAATACTTCCTGTGCTTTTGCCAGGGGAAATTCTTCACGTGTCACCACATTTTCTACTACGCCGCCAAAATTGAGTTTTGCCATGATTGTTGATTTATTATTTTAAAAATTAACTGCAATGAAACATAGTTTGCAAAGAAAATTACATTACAAAAACATCCTTGCCCTTATCGAGGTATTCGTTCTCCATTGCTTCTTCACTGGGCTCGGCTTGTTCAAACTCCCTGAGTTTTTCGTGGAAACCGGCACTTTCCTTGATTATAGCTACACGCGCACTGCGTACAAATTCTATCAGCCCGAATGGCTCAAGTACACTGATGAGTTTGTCTGTTTCTTCCCTGTGTCCGGAGGTTTCAAAAATGGTATAGTCCTTCCTGATCACAACTGCCCTTGCGCCATGCTCCCGCAAAAGCCTTTCTACTTTTACTTTTTCCGCTATTTCGTCTGTAGGAACTTTATATAATGCCAGCTCCTGCCATACGATCTGGTCATTCGTATTAAAATATGCTTTGAGCACATCCACCTGTTTTTCAATCTGCCTAACCAGTTTGCGGACCACATCTTCGGTTTCAACAATAACGATTGTAAAACGGTGTATACCCTCAATTTCAGAAGGTGAGGTATTAAGGCTTTCGATGTTGATCTTGCGACGCGAAAAGATGATGGCGATGCGATTGAGCAAGCCAACCTGGTTTTCCGTATAGACCGTTACTGTATATTCCTGTTTCATAAAAAATTAACGAATTAACGAATTGCGAATTAGCGGATTGAATTCATCCGCAACAATATTTTTACTTAAGCCTGATCTCCGAAACGCCACAACCCTGTGGTACCATCGGAAATACGTTGTTTTCTTTTCCCACCATAACCTCCAGCAGGTAAGCACCGGGGTGAGTAAGCATTTCATGCAGCGCATTTTTCAGATCCTTTCTTTCTGATACCAACTGCCCTTCTATGCGGTACCCTTTTGCCACAGCCACAAAGTCAGGGCTCTGTATATCTACAAAAGAATAGCGGCGCTCGTTGAATAATTGCTGCCACTGACGCACCATACCCAGGAACCTGTTATTGAGGATGATGATCTTTACATTTACATTACTCTGCATGATCGTGCCAAGTTCCTGTATGGTCATCTGGAAACCGCCATCACCAATGATTGCCACTACGGTCCTTTCAGGGGCACCAAATTTTGCACCAATGGCAGCAGGTAAGGCAAAGCCCATTGTGCCCAGACCGCCGGAAGTAACATTGCTTTTAGACTGGTTGAATTTGGCGTATCTGCAGGCCACCATCTGGTGTTGTCCCACATCGGTGACAATGATGGCATCTCCATTTGTAAGTTCATTAAGTGTATTGATCACTTCACCCATGGTCAGAATTTCTCCTGTTGGATTCAATTCTTCATGAATTACCTCTTCCTCTTCTTTTTGTGTGCAATCCCTGAATTTCTGCAACCATTGGGGGTACATCTTTTGTTCCACCAGGGCAGTGAGCATGGGCAGGGTTTCTTTGCAGTCGCCCCATACTGGTACGGTTGTTTTTACATTCTTGTCGATTTCAGAAGGATCGATATCCAGGTGGATCACTTTTGCCTGTTTGGCATATTTATCCAGCCGGCCTGTAACGCGGTCATCGAAACGCATACCTACTGCTATCAGCACATCACATTCATTGGTTAATACATTTGGCCCATAGTTTCCATGCATGCCCAGCATTCCGCAATTCAGCGGGTGATCCGTTGGCAATGCACTCAGTCCAAGTATTGTCCATGCTGCCGGGATCCCTGCTTTTTCTATAAAGGCTTTGAATTCTTTTTCTGCTTTTCCAAGGATCACACCTTGTCCGAAAATCACAAAAGGCCTTTCTGCTTCATTGATGAGTTTGGCGGCTTCTTCCACATATTTTTTACGAACAACAGGTTTGGGGCGATAACTACGTATATGGGTACACGGCGTATAGCCACTGTATTCAAATTGCTGTATCTGTGCATTCTTGGTAATATCGATCAGTACAGGGCCGGGCCTGCCGCTTTTAGCTATATAAAAAGCCTTAGCCAGTACGGCCGGTATCTCTGAGGCATCGGTCACCTGGTAGTTCCACTTGGTAACCGGTGTGGTGATATTGATCACGTCTGTTTCCTGGAAAGCGTCGGTGCCCAGCAGGTGTGCAAATACCTGCCCGGTTATGCATACCAACGGCGTAGAGTCGATCATGGCATCTGCCAGTCCGGTTACCAGGTTTGTAGCCCCAGGGCCACTGGTTGCGAAAACCACCCCTGTTCTTCCGGAGCTTCTTGCAAAGCCCTGGGCAGCGTGTATGCCTCCCTGTTCGTGACGGACGAGGATATGGTTCAGCCTCGTTGAATAATCATACAGTGCATCATAGATAGGCATGATGGCCCCGCCGGGATAACCGAAAATGGTTTCTACACCCTCTGCGATCATGGCATTTAATACCGCTTCAGAACCGGTGATGGTTGTCACGGGTGTTGATTTGATCTCTGTTGCGGATTTTAATTCAATTGTTTCCATAACTTTTTTTTACGTCAGTGACCTTATCGATAATTATTTTTTATTTTCTCAGGCATCCGTTATACATCCTTCAGCTGCTGTTGTTACCTGTTTGGCATATTTATATAAAATACCTTTTGTTGCTTTAAGTGCCGGCTGTTTCCAGTTCTTTCTTCTTGCTTCGATTTCCGATTCAGCAACATGGAGGATCATATTCCTGCCTACTGCATCCAGTTCTATCATATCGTTATCTTCCACCAATGCAATGAGTCCGCCATCAAAGGCTTCCGGAGTTATATGTCCTACAACAAACCCATGTGTACCACCACTGAAACGGCCGTCGGTAATCAGCGCCACGGTTTTTCCGAGCCCTGCACCAATGATCGCTGAGGTTGGTTTGAGCATTTCGGGCATGCCGGGTGCACCCCTGGGGCCCACATACCGTATGACCACTACATCGCCTGCTTTTACCTTACCGTTACGGATACCTGCAATCAAATCCTGTTCGCCGTTGAACACACGGGCCGGGCCTGAAAACCTTTCTCCTTCCTTGCCGCTGATCTTGGCCACACTGCCGCCGGTGGCAAGGTTGCCGTAAAGTATCTGAAGGTGCCCGGTGGATTTTACGGGGGATTCAACGGGAAGTATGATTTTTTGTGTATCAAAATCCAGGTCGGGTACTGAGGCAAGGTTTTCTGCTACGGTCTTTCCCGTAACGGTCATACAATCTCCATGCAACATTCCCTTTGATAATAAATATTTCATCACCGCCGGCACACCGCCGATATTATGCAGGTCCTCCATCAGGTATTTTCCGCTGGGCTTCAGATCGGCCAGCACGGGAATTTTATCACTGATGATTTGAAAATCGTCCTGGTTCAATGCCACATCCACACTCTTTGCCATGGCAATAAGGTGAAGGACCGCATTCGTTGATCCGCCAAGGACCATAATTATGGCGATCGCATTCTCAAATGCCTTGCGGGTCATAATATCCGATGGCTTGATGTCTTTTTCCATCAACACACGGATAGCCTTACCTGCATTTCTGCATTCTGCTTTTTTCTCATCGCTGAGCGCCGGGTTGGAAGATGAATAGGGGAGGCTCATGCCCAGTGCTTCAATGGCTGAAGCCATCGTATTGGCTGTATACATGCCGCCACAAGCGCCGGGCCCGGGGCATGCATTCATGATGATCCCTTTGAAATCTTCATCACTGAGATTTCCTGCGATTTTTTGTCCCAGTGCTTCAAACGCCGATACTATGTTGAGGTCCTGTCCTTTATAATGGCCTGGTGCTATGGTGCCGCCGTAAACCATAATCGATGGACGGTTCAATCTCCCCATCGCCATAATGGATCCGGGCATATTTTTATCACAACCCGGAACAGCTATCAGGGCATCATAATATTGTGCACCGCAAACTGTTTCAATGGAGTCGGCAATAACATCCCTGCTCACTAATGAATATCTCATGCCATCTGTTCCGTTAGACATGCCATCGCTAACGCCAATGGTATGAAACACCAGGCCCACCAGGTCTTGTTCCCAGATGCCCTGCTTGATAATAGCAGCCAGGTCGTTCAGGTGCATATTACAGGTATTGCCGTCGTAGCCCATGCTGGCGACACCCACCTGGGCTTTCTGTAAATCGGCGTCAGTTAGTCCGATGCCGTAAAACATGGCCTGCGCTGCGGGCTGTGTGATATCCTGTGTAAGAACCTTGCTGTATTTGTTTATTTCGCTCATAATATTATAAACCTGCTGTTGCAGTCAGTTTTTCTTGCTTGTCTGATGTAGTCTCCAATTGTACTGTTTTCTCATCTTCGGTTACCCGTTGCTTATAGGCCGCCTGAATTTTAGCAGACTGTGTATTTGCCCATGTTGCCGGAAATGTATGATCATCGATGGATCCCCAGCCGATCACTTCGGCAGCAGTGCCGCAAAAGAATGCGGCATCGGCCTTTTTAAGTTCATCATAAGAGCAGATTTTTTCTGTTACCGGGATGCCCAAATCAGTACATATTTCCAGTACGGTTGCACGGGTAATACCCATCAGGATATTGCCGCCGGCGGGGGTAAACAGCTTTCCGTCTTTTTCAAAAAAAATATTAGCTCCGGGCCCTTCAGCGATATTTCCGTTCATGTCTTCCAGCAGGGCTTCGTCAAACCCATTTGCTTTTGCTTCCTGGCTGGCAAGGATTGAATTCACATAATGTCCTGCTGCTTTAGCATGTATCTTAAAACCTTTTGGGTTTGGCCTTTGAAATGAAGATCGCATGACGCGTAAGAGTTTCTCACCCAGGAAGGGCTGCATTTCCCATACTTCAATGGTGATATGGGATTCGGTATTCTGTGCGAAACTCATATTGGCCGGTGCGTAAACAAGCGGGCGGATATACGCATCACTAAGATTATTTGCTGCCAGTACTTCATAAGTTGCCTGTATCAATTCATCAATGTTCCATGTATACGGCATATTTAATGCCAGTGCAGACTGCCTGAGCCTTTCAAAATGTTCTATAGGTTTGAAAATGCGGGTTTGGCCGGAAACTGTTTTATAAGACCTGATGCCTTCAAAGACTGCATATCCGTAGTGCAGTGACTGGCTGTACAGATCCATTTTGGCTTCTGAGGCCTTGATCATCCTGCCATCAAGATAGAGCACCGTATTTTCGTTATAGTAATTCATAATCGGTCTGTTTAAAGCATAAAAAAACCCGCCATTTGGAGGCGGGTCTTTGAATTTTTTTAGGATTTATTTAAACACCACCTCGCTGCGTTACAGGAATAATAATCACCACCACAATCACGATAATGACTGCGATGAATGAAATTAAACGGCTGTTACTGCTTTTGAGCATAGTGATATTCTTGTATTACGAATATACAGCCGCCTGTTGAAAAAAACAAAGAACTTTTAAAAAAAATCAAATGATCGTCGATTTCCTTAACTCGATATTGGCTTTATTAACAACACCCGGAATCTTGTTTGCAATGTAATCGCAGACCAGTTCTCCGATGGTTGATGTGAAATAAAAATTAACAGGGTCTATATCTTTTGTAACAAATCCGTTTTGCAAAGTCCAGTTCACAGCTTCCCGAACGCTTTCTGCTTCGTCATGCATGCCAAAATAATCCAGCATCATAGCGGCAGAAAGGATCGATCCAACCGGGTTGGCAATGTCTTTGCCGGCTGCCTGCGGGTAGGAACCATGTATGGGTTCAAAAAGAGCGGTATTCCCACCTACGGATGCAGAAGGTAAGAGGCCAAGTGAACCACTTAGTACGCTTGCTTCATCACTGATTATATCGCCAAACATGTTTTCTGTAAGCACCACATCAAACTGTTTTGGATTTATGATGATCTGCATGGCGGCATTGTCAACGAACATGTATTCTGTTTGAACATCAGGATACTGCTGGGCTATCTCCTGCACAACTTTTCGCCAAAGCCTGGAGGTTTCCAGTACGTTTGCTTTATCTACCAGCGTCAGTTTTCTTCTTCTGATGCGCGAATATTGAAATGCCAGGTGGGTGATCCTTTCTATTTCCTCCCTGCTGTAAATGCATTTATCGTATGCCAGGGTTTGTTCCGGGTTGGTTTCTTTTTCGCCAAAATAAATACCGCCGGTCAGTTCGCGGAAGATGATAAAATCAACTCCTTCCAGTTGCTGGCTTTTTAATGGCGATAAATGTTGTAAGGATTGGTAGGTATTGATGGGCCGTATATTGGCAAAAAGCCCTAATGATTTTCTCAGCTTTAAGAGCCCTTGTTCGGGGCGTACTTTTGCATTGGGGTCATTGTCGTATTTAGGGTGACCTATCGCGCCAAATAAAATGGCATTGCTGCGTTTGCAGATTTCAACCGTTTCATCCGGCAAAGGAGAGCCGGTTTTGTCAATGGCATCAGCGCCCATCAGCCCGAATTCATATTCAAAATGATGCTGGTGTTGTTCTGCAATAGCCTCCAGTACACGTATCGCCTGTGTGGTAACTTCCGGTCCAATGCCATCACCCAGGATGACTGCAATTTTTTTATTCATGATAGGGATTCTTTAATTGTCTGCCAATACTTTTGACAGTGTTTGTTTTTTTAATTAGCAGGTATCAATCCTCTCTTCTTTTCGTATGCTTCGATATCTGCTTTGATACTGATCAGGAAATCGATATCATCATAACCATGAAGCAGGCAGGTCTTTTTATATGGATTGATTTCAAACTTTTCCAATTCTCCTGTGGATGCAATTCGAACGGTTTGTTCCTGCAGGCTTATATCCAGTTTTTCTCCGGGATCTTTTTCAACGGCTGAAAATATTTTTTTCAGGAAATCATCACTAACCTGTACCGGCAGGAGAAAATTATTGAGTGCATTGTTCCTGAAAATATCTGCGAAAAAACTGCTGACCACCACTTCAAAGCCATGATCCTTCAGTGCCCATGCGGCGTGTTCGCGGCTTGATCCGCAGCCAAAGTTTTTTCCCGCTACGAGGATACTGCCTTTCCATTTTGGATCATTCAGCGGGAAGTCTTTTTTCGGTTGTGCTTCATCGTCATTTTCGTAGCGCCAGTCACGAAACAGGTTCTTGCCAAATCCATCCCTGCTGGTTGCTTTTAAAAAACGTGCCGGAATGATCTGGTCGGTATCTACATTTTCAGCATTTAAAGGCACCACTGTTGATTCAATAAGATTCATGCACTTGTATTTATTTTCGATTTTCGATTTTCAATTTCTTAAATATTCCCTTACATCATCCACTTCCCCTGTAATGGCTGCCAGCGCTGCAGTTAGCGGGCTGGCGAGTAAGGTCCTTGCATTCGGCCCCTGGCGTCCTTCAAAGTTCCGGTTACTGGTACTAATACAATATTTGCCCGCAGGGATCTTGTCTTCATTCATGCCGAGGCATGCAGAACAGCCTGGTTGCCTGAGTATAAATCCGGCTGCTTCAAAAATGGTATGGATGCCTTCTTCGCGGGCAGCTTTTTCAACTTGTTTGCTGCCGGGTACGATCCATACTTCCACATCAGCTGCTTTCTTTTTGCCTTTTACAAAAGAAGCTACAAGGCGCAAGTCTTCGATCCTTGAATTAGTGCAACTGCCAATGAATACGTAATCCACTTTCTGGCCTTTGATCAACTGGCCAGCCTGCAGACCCATATAGTTCAATGCTTTTGTATAATTGGTTTGTTCCTTTTCAGGGATTTCATTTGTTGCTGGAATGTGCCTGGTTACGCCAATGCCCATACCAGGATTTGTACCATAGGTGATCATTGGTTCGATATCTGCAGCGTCAATAAAAATTTCTTTATCGAAAACAGCATCCGCATCACTGAAAAGTGTTTTCCAATTTTTGACAGCCTCATCCCATTCGTTTCCTTTGGGACTGAAGGTTCTGTTTTCCAGGTACCGGAAAGTTGTTTCGTCGGGTGCGATCAGTCCGCCTCTTGCGCCCATTTCAATACTCATATTGCAGATGGTCATCCTGCCTTCCATGGATAAGGAGCGGATGGCTTCTCCGGCATATTCAACAAAATAGCCGGTGGCTCCGCTGGCCGACAATTGAGCAATGATGTATAAAATGATGTCCTTTGAAAGTACGCCGTTTTTCAGGTGACCGTCTACGTTGATACGCATCAGTTTGGGCCTGGTTTGTAAAACACATTGTGTGGCAAGTACCATTTCCACTTCGCTGGTGCCTATGCCAAAGGCAATGGTTCCGAAAGCGCCATGTGTTGAAGTGTGGCTGTCTCCGCAAACGATGGTCATGCCAGGTTGGGTTACACCGAGTTCCGGACCAATAACATGGACGATACCCTGGTATGGATGGCCGAGTCCGTATAATTCTATCCCAAAATCTTTACAGTTGCTGATGAGCATGTCTACCTGCTTGCGGGAAAGTTCTTCCCTGATCGGGAGTTCCTGGTGTAAAGTGGGTACATTATGGTCTGCTGTTGCCACTACCTGTTGGGGCCTCAAAACAGGCAGTCCTCTTTTGGTGAGGCCATTGAAAGCCTGGGGAGAAGTTACTTCGTGAATAAAATGGCGGTCGATATACAGCACAGAAGGTCCGCCATCTATTGTTTTAACAACGTGCTGATCCCAGATCTTTTCAAATAAGGTCTTGCCCATATTTTATTTTCGGCCCGGTATTACCGGTTTGTTTTTTGAAAAAGAAGCGTGACGATATCGTCACGCCATCAGAAACCTTTAACCTTTAGAAAACGCTACTAAGAAACAAATGACTTTGAAGGCTGGTATTGCCCGGCAAGTTCCCGCAGGTCATCATCATGAACCTCTTTCTTTTTGTCGGCTACATCTACAAACTGTTCATATAATACATCAATATCATTGCGGGTAAATTCAAAGCCCAGGTTGCGGAAACGGTAGGCGAGGGCAGATCGTCCACTCCTTGCCGTTAGTACTATTTTAGAAATATCAGCCCCCACTTCTTCAGGACGGATGATCTCATATGTTTGCGCGTCTTTCAGGAACCCGTCCTGGTGAATGCCGGAAGAATGAGAAAAAGCGTTGCTGCCAACAATGGCTTTATTGGGTTGCACCGGCATGCGCATGGTATCGGAAACCAGGCGGCTGATCGGGTTAAGTTGTTCTGTTTTGATATTGGTATGCAGTCCCAGTCCTGCGTGTTGCCTGATCACCATCACCACTTCTTCCAGGGATGTATTGCCGGCTCTTTCGCCCAGACCGTTGATCGTACATTCTATCTGTCTGGCGCCATTCATTATACCGGCGATGGAATTTGCAGTGGCGAGGCCAAGGTCGTTATGGCAATGACAGGCAAGTATGGCTTTGTCTATGTTTGGAACATTGTTAATCAGGAATGCCATTTTCTCACCATACTGGTTTGGCAGGCAGTAACCGGTTGTGTCTGGGATATTGACGGTGGTGGCCCCAGCCTTAATAACGGCCTCGACTACACGTGCCAGGTATTCATTATTGGTTCTGCCTGCATCTTCCGCATAAAATTCCACATCATCCGTAAAATTTCTTGCCCATTTGACACACTGGATGGCTCTTTCAAGAATCTCTTCGCGTGTACTGTTGAATTTGGCTTTTATATGAAAGTCGGATGTTCCGATTCCTGTATGTATACGGGGCCTTTTGGCAAAGCGCAATGCTGCGGCAGCGGTTTCAATGTCTTTCTGAACGGCTCGGCTCAGGCCACAAACAGTGGCATTGCGGATGACCTTTGAAATTTCAGAAACTGACTCGAAGTCGCCGGGGCTGGAAATTGGGAAGCCGGCTTCAATGATGTCCACTCCCAGTTCTTCCAAAGCGAGTGCTATCTCAATTTTTTCTGATGTGTTGAGTTTGCAGCCAGGGACCTGTTCGCCATCGCGCAGGGTGGTATCGAAGATGAAAATTTTATCTGTAGGCATAGGCCCGTTGGGTTTTTAGAAGAAAATGCAGGCTGTAATGAATTGTATTGCTTGCCATCAAATAAAAAACAGCTACAGCCTGCAACACGAATGTATCCCGGGAAAATTTACCGGGAAACACAAAATGCGTTGTAATTTACGCTATGTAAAGGGGGGTAAAACCAAGGAAACCCTTTGCTGATAAGCATTTTAACGAAAGTCTACTACGATGCCCAACCGTTCTCAGGATGAACTGTTTCAGCTGATCAAGACACTTGAAAAGGCCGAAAAGCGCAATTTCAAGTTGTTCATGAAGCGTAATGTGGCTTCAGAAGAGCTTAAGATCATCCTTTTATTTGATGCGCTGGACAAAATGGATCAGTACGATGAGGAGGGGCTTTTGAGAAAGAACAAGGGTATCCGAAAGCAGCAGCTGTCTAATCTCAAGGGTCACCTGTATAAGCAGATCCTGGCCAGTTTGCGGGTACTGAGGGATGATTATAATATCGATATCCAGCTGCATGAGCAGCTGGATTATGCCCGGATACTTTATAATAAGGGATTATACCTCCAAAGTCTTAAAGTGCTCAACCGGATAAAAGAAATGGCTAAGAGCCATAACCAGATCACTTTTTGGCTGCAGGCGCTCTTTTTTGAAAAGAAAATTGAATCCCTTCACATAACCCGAAGTTTTGAAGACCGGGCCGGCCAGCTGGCCAGGGAAGTTGACGAACTGGATGAAAGGCTGGTGATGGTTGGCAAACTGAGTAACCTGGCTCTTCAGCTGTATGGTTGGTATATCAGGGTTGGGCATGCACGAAATAAATCAGAGGAAATGGCTGTAAAAGCTTTCTTTGAGAAGAACATGCCGCCGGATGCATTAACATTTACCGGATTCTATGAACGCTTATATCTCTACCAGAGCTACGCCTGGTATGGGTTTATCCTGCAGGATTTCCTTCAGTATTATAAAAGCTGTCAGCGCTGGGTGGATCTCTTTACGAAGGAACCTTTTATGCGAAAGGTGGAAACCCAGCAGTATATCAAGGGGATGCACAACCTTTTGAATGCGCATTTTATGTTGCTCAACCGCGAAAAATTTGCAGAGGCACTTCAGCAATTTGAGCAATTTTATACATCCAAAGACGCCAACATCAACGAGAATAACCGCGTTCAGACCTTTGTTTACCTGTATTTAGCCAAGATCAACAAACATTTTATGGAGGGCACTTTCACCAGGGGGCTTGAACTGGTGCCTGAAATAGAAGAAAAACTGGCTGAGCATGCTTTGCAGCTCGACCGGCACCGGGTACTTGTCTTCTATTATAAGATTGCATGCCTGTATTTTGGCAGTGGCAATAATGAAAAAGCCATTGATTATCTCCAGCGGATAATTAACTGGAAAGTGGACTTAAGGGTTGATCTTCAGTGTTATGCGCGTTTACTCCACCTGATCGCCCATTACGAATTAGGCAATTATGATATATTGGAATACCTGATTAAATCGGTGTACCGGTTCATGTCAAAAATGAAGAACCTTAGTGTGGTGGAAATGGAAATCTTCAGCTTTTTGCGAAAGACCTTTCACCTGGATCCCCGCCAGCTCAGGGAGGATTTCATCGTTTTGCGCGATAAACTCAAAAAATATGAGGCAAATCCGCTGGAGAGCCGATCATTTATGTATCTCGATATCATTTCCTGGCTGGATAGCCGGATCAGGAATGTTCCGGTGCAGGATGTTATCAGAGATAGGTATTTGAGGGAGTCGTGAGTCGTGAGTAGTGAGTCAACAGCCTGGAAGTATGAAAAGGCTTTTGGAAAGTGGGGTAACTTTTGGAAAGTGGGGTATCTTCTGGAAAGTGGGGGGACTTTTGGAAAGTTCAGGGCAAGGTCGAGGCATTAGAACGCAGGAACCATTTCGTATTGCAATAAAATTAGATATGAATTCATTAGAGTTATTATAATGGGAAATCCATCAACTCACAAAATCCATCCTGCCAATCCATATAATCCCAAAAATCCTGCTCAATATATTGCCGTTTACCCGTTAATCCTTACCTTTGCCCTCCTTAATTTAGGCATGCCGGCATTTTTCCAAATTCGTATAGAATTAACTTATTGATTTTCAATTGTTTTCAGTTGGTCTTTCCGACTGTAAATAGAATTTTGCAGGCAGGGTAATAGAACGGTTCATAAAAAACTACGTATTACAATATGGCTATTAAAAAAGAAAACCGCCCCAAAGCCAGTTTTTCGAAAATTACCATCAGCCTTGCTTCCCCGGATTCTATCCTGGAAAGATCATTCGGCGAGGTGCTTAAGCCAGAAACCATTAACTACAGAACATACAAGCCTGAGCGTGATGGACTGTTCTGTGAGCGGATCTTCGGCCCGGTCAAAGATTATGAGTGCGCCTGTGGAAAGTACAAGCGTATCCGTTATAAGGGTATTGTGTGCGACCGTTGTGGTGTTGAGGTTACAGAGAAAAAAGTTCGCCGGGAGCGCATGGGCCATATCAAGCTCGTTGTCCCTGTTGTACATATCTGGTATTTTAAAAGTCTGCCAAATAAGATCGGTTACCTGCTGGGCGTAAGCTCAAAAAAGCTTGAAACCATCATTTATTATGAGCGTTACGTGGTTATTCAACCTGGTATACGGGTTGATAAGGGCCAGAATATGGGCGACCTGTTGACTGAAGAAGAGTATCTGGACATTCTGGAAACCCTTCCTAAAGACAATCAGTACCTGCCTGATGAGGATCCTAATAAATTCGTAGCTAAAATGGGCGCTGAGGCTGTGCATGACCTGCTCGGCCGGATCGACCTCGATTCGCTCAGTTTCTCACTGCGTAATGCTGCAGCTACCGAAACTTCCCAGCAACGTAAGGCCGATGCGTTGAAACGCCTTAGCGTGGTTGAGTCTTTCCGTGATGCCAACTCCCGTATCGTAAACCGTCCTGAATGGATGGTTATGCAATATATCCCGGTTATACCACCGGAACTTCGTCCCCTCGTTCCACTCGATGGTGGCCGTTTTGCTTCTTCAGATCTGAATGACCTTTACCGCAGGGTGATCATCCGTAATAACCGTCTCAAGCGTTTGCTGGAGATCAAAGCACCTGAGGTGATCCTGCGTAACGAAAAGCGTATGCTGCAGGAAGCCATTGACTCATTGTTCGACAATAGTCGGAAATCAAATGCTGTTAAAGCTGAAGGTGGCCGTGCACTGAAATCGCTGAGTGATGTACTGAAAGGTAAACAAGGTCGTTTCCGCCAGAACCTTTTGGGTAAACGTGTTGACTATTCCGGTCGTTCTGTAATCGTGGTAGGTCCGGAACTGAAACTGCACGAGTGCGGATTGCCAAAAGATATGGCGGCTGAATTATTCAAGCCATTTATCATTCGTAAATTAATTGAAAGGGGTATTGTAAAGACCGTTAAATCGGCCCGCAAACTGGTTGACCGCAAGGAAGCCGTAGTTTGGGATATCCTTGAAAATATACTGAAGGGACACCCGGTTATGCTTAACCGTGCCCCAACGCTCCACCGTCTGTCGATCCAGGCTTTCCAGCCTAAACTCGTGGAAGGTAAAGCCATCCAGCTTCACCCGCTGGTTTGTTCTTCTTTCAACGCTGACTTTGACGGTGACCAGATGGCGGTACACGTTCCACTTAGCCATGCGGCTATCCTGGAAGCACAACTGCTGATGCTCGCTTCTCAAAACATCCTTAACCCGCAGAATGGTACACCGATTACCCTTCCTTCACAGGACATGGTACTTGGTCTGTATTATATCACCAAGGGTAAGCGTAATATCGAAGGTGATGTTGTTCGCGGAGAAGGCATGAAGTTTTATAGTGCAGAAGAAGTGATCATTGCGCATAACGAAGGCATGGTTGATTTGCATGCATGGATCAAAGTAAAAGCTCCCGTTCGTAATGATAATGGCGAACTGGAAATCAAATTCATAGAAACCACTGTTGGACGGGTTATATTCAACCAGATGGTTCCGGAGAAAGTGGGTTTTGTAAATGCTTTGCTGACCAAGAAAAACCTGCGGGAAATCATCGGTGATATCATTAAGATCACCAATGTGCCTACAACGGCTAAATTCCTGGATGCGATCAAAGAACTCGGTTTCCGTACGGCATTCCGCGGCGGTCTTTCATTCAATATTGAAGACCTGGTAATTCCGGAGATGAAAGAGGAAATGATTGCCAACGCAGCAGTAGAGGTTCAGGAAGTGTGGGATAACTACAACATGGGTCTGATCACCAACAACGAAAGATATAACCAGATCATTGACATATGGTCAAGGGTGGATACCAAGGTAACGGAAACGCTTATACGCGCTATGGCTACCGACAAACAAGGTTTCAACTCTGTGTTCATGATGCTTGATTCGGGTGCCCGCGGTAGTAAGCAGCAGGTTAAACAGCTGGCTGGTCTCCGGGGTCTGATGGCCAAACCGCGGAAAAGCGGTTCTTCCGGTTCTGAGATCATTGAAAACCCGATCCTGGCTAACTTTAAAGATGGCCTTAGTGTATTGGAATACTTTATCTCCACTCACGGTGCCCGTAAGGGTCTGGCCGATACGGCTCTGAAAACAGCCGATGCGGGTTACCTTACCCGTCGTTTGGTTGACGTTTCCCAGGACGTGGTTATTACGGAAGAAGACTGCGGAACGCTGCGTGGTATTGCCATCAGCGCGCTGAAAGATAATGAGGATATCGTTGAGCCTTTGTATGATCGTATCCTCGGTCGTACTTCACTGCACGATGTGTACGATCCGCAGACAGATATCCTGGTGGTTAACGCCGGCGAACTGATCAATGAAACGATCGCACAGAAGATAGAAGACAGCGGAATAGAAACAGTTGAAATCCGTTCTGTTCTTACTTGCGAAAGCAAGCGCGGTGTATGTGTGAAATGTTATGGTCTGAACCTTGCAACGGGTAACCTGACTCAAAGAGGTGATGCTGTAGGTATCATCGCTGCACAGTCGATCGGTGAGCCGGGTACACAGCTTACCCTGCGTACCTTCCACGTAGGTGGTGTGGCAGGTTCTGCATCAGTGGAATCTCACCTCAACGCCAAATTTGAAGGTACCGTTCAGTTTGATGGTCTTCGTACCGTTAAATCATTCAATAACGAAGGTGCTGAAGTAGATATCGTAATCGGACGTACCGGTGAGATGCGGATCATGGACGTGAAGAACGACCGTTTGCTCATCACCAATAACGTACCTTACGGATCAACGTTAGTTGTGAAAGAAGGTCAGAAAGTCAATAAAGGGGATGTGATCTGTTCATGGGATCCGTTCAACAACGTTATCCTCGCTGAGATCAAGGGTGTGGCTAAATTCGATAATGTTATCGAAGGTGTTACCTTCCGCGAAGAAGCCGATGAGCAAACCGGCCACCGTGAAAAAGTGGTTATTGATACAAAAGATAAAACGAAGATCCCTTCACTGGTCATCCAGGGTGGCTCTGAAAGCAAATCGTATAACCTGCCTGTAGGTTCACATATCGTTATCGAAGAAAGTGATGATGTAAAAGCCGGCCAGGTACTCGTTAAAATCCCACGCGTTTTAGGAAAGCTCCGTGATATCACGGGTGGTCTGCCACGTGTAACTGAACTTTTCGAAGCACGTAACCCGGGCAACCCGGCCGTTGTTTCCGAGATCGACGGTGTTGTGGCATTTGGTGCCATCAAGCGTGGTAACCGCGAGATCATCGTGGAAGCTAAGGACAGCGTGGTGAAAAAATACCTGGTTCCTTTGACCCGCCAAATTCTGGCACAGGATGGCGACTTCATCAAAGCAGGTACGCCATTGTCTGACGGACAAATTGCACCGGCAGATATCCTTTCCATCAAAGGTCCTTTCGCTGTTCAGGAATATGTGGTGAATGAGATCCAGGAAGTTTATCGTTTGCAGGGTGTACGTTTGAACGACAAGCATATTGAAACGATCGTACGACAGATGATGAAGAAGGTTGAAATCGTTGATCCGGGTGATACACGCTTCCTCGAAGAAGACCTTGAAGATCGTTTGGACTTCAACCAGGAGAATGACTGGATATATGATAAGAAAGTAGTAACAGAGCCTGGTGAATCTGCTAAGCTCAAAGCTGGTCAGATCGTAAGCCTCCGTGAATTAAGGGAAGAGAATTCAGTTTTGCGCCGTGCCGACAGGAAGATCGTTGAATACCGTGATGCGAAACCCGCCACTTCAAGGCCGGTATTGCTGGGTATCACCAAGGCTTCACTGGGTACACAAAGCTGGATTTCCGCGGCCTCGTTCCAGGAAACCACCAAGGTGCTTTCTTCTGCGGCCATACAGGGTAAATGTGATGATATGCTTGGCCTGAAAGAAAACGTAATCACCGGACACCATATTCCGGCCGGTACGGGTCTGAGGGAATTCGAGAATATGATCGTTGGCAGCAAGGAAGAATATGAACTCCTTCAGTCAACCCGTGAAGTGATGAGTTTTGATGAGGAAGAATAATCATTTCAACATACCAGGGAGCAGAAATAGATTTCTGCTCCCTTTTTTTATGCCTCTGTTAATGCTTTACTAAAGTTACCTGCTAACCTCTGAGAAGAGACTTACTTACATAAATTGCAAAAAACCTTTCATGAAGAATTTTTTACTTCCGTTAAATATCATTCTGGCACTGGCTGTAGCTGTTTTATTTTACCTCCATTTTAATAAAAAATCTGCTACCGTTGATACCAGGACTGATAAGGGTACAACAGATTCTGCTGCAATGCAGCGTGAGCTTAAGATAGCTTATGTAGATCTGGACAGCATCCAGGAAAACTATAATTACTATAAAGAGAAAATGGATGAATTTGAGCGCAAGAAAGAAAGTGCTGATCGTGACCTCAATAATGCGTTTCAAAAAATAGAAAACGAGCGCATCGCCTTTGTTCAAAAAGGCAATGCCATCACCCAGGTAGAAGCGGAGAATTTTCAGCGTGAGTATACCCGGAAAATGCAGAACCTCGAGAACCAGAAAAAAACACTTGAGAATAATATCCAGTCGGAAGGTGTAAAAACGATGGAAGAACTTAAAAAGAAGATCAACGAGTTCCTTACGGAATACAACAAAGAAAAAGGCTACTCGTATATATTTTCTTACAGCAGCACCATCAATATCCTCTTTTACAAGGATACGGCCTTGAATATTACCAGTGAGGTGGTCAGTGGCCTGAACGATGCCTATAATAAAACCAAGGTTAAAAAATAATTCCAACAGTTGAATTTCTTATCTTGAAGTCCCGGAAGCAATTCCGGGATTTTTTTGTAACCATAATTACCGTTTCAAAAGACAATTACATATGTCAGATTCTACCCATTTCAAGCCAAGCCTCAGCCTGCTGGACGCAACCATGATCGTTGCAGGGTCCATGATCGGTTCGGGGATATTCATTGTAAGTGCCGATATCGTCCGAAATGTAGGCAGTGCGGGCTGGCTGATCGTTGTATGGCTGATAACCGGTTTCATGACCATTTCTGCTGCCATGAGTTATGGTGAATTAAGCGGAATGTATCCAAAAGCAGGTGGACAGTACGTGTACCTTAAAGAAGCCTATAACCCTTTGATGGGATTTTTGTACGGCTGGAGTTTTTTCGCAGTCATTCAAACTGCAACAATAGCCGCGGTAGGCGTGGCATTCGCCCGTTTCGCCGCTTATCTTTTTCCTTCAGTAGGAGAATCCAATATCATTGCTGACCTGGGTTTTATTCAAATATCTGCTGCACAACTGACCTGTATCGTGATCGTTGTGTTACTAACGTACATCAATACACGAGGTATAAAAGAAGGCAAGATGATCCAGACCACATTCACTGCTTCCAAACTGCTGGCCCTTTTTGGGCTGATGGTGTTTGGGTTCCTGCTTGTGAAAGACAGTCACTGGGCGGCCAACTGGTCAACCGGGCTTAATGCCGTGCAGGACCTTGGTGAGAATGGGGCCGGAAAAGTGCCTGTTGGCTGGACATCCATTTCCGGCGTTGCTTTGATGGGCGCCGTGGCAGCCGCCATGACGGGATCTATTTTCAGCAGTGATGCATGGAATAATGTCACATTTATTGCCGGAGAAATTAAGAATCCCAAACGAAATATTGGACTAAGCCTTTTCCTGGGCACGCTTATCGTAACTTTTTTGTATGTTACCACCAACCTGATGTACCTGCACGCTTTGCCCTTGCAGGATATTGCCTTTCCACCTTCAGACAGGCTTGCAACAACGGCAGCCAATAAAATCTTTGGGAACAGCGGTACAGTTATAATTGCAGTGTTGATCATGGTCTCAACTTTTGGATGCATCAATGGTTTGGTGCTTGCCGGTGCAAGAGTATATTATACTATGGCAAAGGATGGTTTGTTCTTTAAGAAAGCCGGAACGCTTAATGATAATGCCGTACCCCAATGGGCTCTTTGGGCACAATGTGTTGTAGCCTGTTTGCTTTGCCTCAGCGGAGGTTACGGAAACCTGCTTGATATGATCAGTTTTGTGGTGGTGATCTTTTATGTGTTGACCATATTGGGGATTTTCATCCTGCGAAAAAAACAACCCAATACCGAGAGGCCATATAAGGCTTTCGGTTATCCATTCCTGCCAGCGATATATATATTGATGGGAACCGCATTCTGCGTGCTCCTGCTCATCTTTAAAACCAAATATGCCGCCTGGGGATTGGCTATTACACTCGCTGGTATACCTTTGTATTACCTGGCTGCCAGGAAAAAAAATGTAGTGTAGATATGTCATCAATCGATTTTGATAAACTCTTTGCATCATTTCCCGGAATAACTGTTGGGGTTATAGGGGATGTTATGCTGGATACCTATATGTGGGGCCGTGTTGACCGTATTTCTCCGGAGGCCCCGGTGCCGGTAGTTGCTTTGCAAAAGAAAGACTACCGCATAGGTGGTGCGGGAAATGTGGCCTTAAATCTTGCCGCACTGGGTGCAAAGGTTTCCATTCTTTCCGTAACCGGCGCAGACGAAGAGGGAGAACAATTGAAAAAAATGTTCCTGGAGAAAGGGATAGGAACATCATTCCTGCTGTCCAGCCCTAAGCGTATCACCACTAACAAGATCAGGGTTATCAGCAGAAACCAGCAAATGATGCGGCTTGACAGTGAGATAACACAGGACCTGGGTTATGAAGATGAAAACAGGCTGATCCTGGCCATCCAGCATTTTATTGCTCAGGAAAGCCCCGGTGTGATCATCTTTGAAGATTACAATAAAGGGATACTAACGGAAACGCTTATCCAAAAAATAATCGCACTCTGCCGGATGAAACAAATTATCACGGCAGTGGACCCCAAGCGTAAAAATTTCTTTGCTTATAAGGAAGTGGATATTTTCAAGCCCAATCTTAAAGAAGTAAAAGAAGGGCTCAATATCATTGAAGATGGTACGGATGAAGCGGCACTGCGTGATATACATACCCGATTGCAAGAAGCCCTTGATCATCGTATTTCGTTGATCACCCTTTCTGAAAAAGGAGTGTTCTATGCGCTGGAGAACGATGCCCGCATCATTCCTTCCCACCTTCGCAACATAGCCGATGTGAGCGGTGCCGGGGATACTGTAATTGCTGTTGCGTCCCTTGTCTTTGCCGGCACAGGTGATATGAACCTTACGGCAGAGATGGCCAATATAGCCGGCGGATTGGTTTGTGAGGAAGTGGGCACTGTGGCCATTGATAAAGAAAAACTATTGCGTGAGTGTAAGATTTTACTTGCCTGATTTTTACTAATTATATATGACAGGTACATTCCATTTTTCATTTTTTGAAAAATTCTGTCATCAACACGTTTACTTATGTTTGCAATAGCCATACATGGAGGTGCCGGCACTATCCTTAGATCCGAGATGTCTGCCGAAATGGAAAATGCATACCGCGAGGCGCTTTCCGATGCCCTTCAAAAAGGGTATGCAGTCCTCGAGGCAAATGGTTCCGCGCTGGACGCCGTAACGGCAGCGATCGTTTCACTGGAAGATAATATCCTTTTTAATGCCGGCAAAGGATCTGTATTTACCAATCGAGGTGAACACGAAATGGATGCCTCTATTATGAATGGCGCAGACGGAACTGCCGGCGCAGTAGCCGGCGTCAGGCAGATCAGGAACCCGGTACTGCTGGCCCGGGAAGTTATGGAAAAAAGTCAGCACGTATTTCTCTGCAGCGAAGGCGCCATGGAATTTGCCCGCGAAAGAGGGTTTGCCACTGAGCCGGATGCCTATTTTTACTCCCCTTTTCGTTACGAACAATGGCAACAGGTAAAAGACTCCGACGAATACCAGATGGACCATAGTGCTGCAAAAGAAACCAAACAAGACCGTGAAAAGAAATTCGGCACCGTTGGCGCTGTTGCCTGCGATGCGTATGGCAACCTGGCAGCAGGTACCAGTACCGGCGGAATGACCAATAAGAAATTCGGCCGTGTGGGCGACAGTCCGATCATTGGCGCCGGAACATATGCCAATAACCAAACCTGCGCTATTTCGTGTACAGGACACGGTGAGTTATTTATCAGGGCGGTAGCGGCTTACGATGTACACGCGCTGATGGACTATAAAAAGTTAAGCCTGGAAGAGGCAATGCGGGAAGTAGTGCTGAAAAAATTACCTGCCATTGGCGGGGAAGGCGGAATGATTGGTGTTGATCAGCAGGGTAACGCCTACGGTATTTTTAATTCAGACGGCATGTACAGGGGATTCCGCTCAAGCGATGGCCGGGAAGAGATTGCCATTTACGGCAGTTAGTATTTCGTGTATACATGCACTTTAGTAAACCCCGACTGGCGTAAAAAATTGTCCATTAATAACCTCGACCTGGCATTAGCTTTCCCGAGGATATCTTCACTCAGTGCCCTGTCCCTGATTTTATCCCTGGCCTTTATCTTAACTTTTTCAAAAGCTTCGGCAGTCCATTCACCTGTTTCAATAAAAGTTTCCACACCGGATGGGTTGATCGTAATCTCCAGGATTCTTGCTGGTGGCAGGCCCAGGCTTACGGAATCTTTTTCCCGGAAAATTGCCGCCGGATCCAGGGTTGCCAGATCGGTACCTGCTTTCACGCTGCCTTTACAAATCAGAACAAGCCTGTCATAGCCGGGCGAAAGGGGGTTGAGGCTCAAACCTGTTATGGTTTTAATGGCAAGTGTGGTGGGGTCAGCAGTGATCGAATCAACCACCACTTCATCAAGGGAAACCATAGTGGAAAGTTCAGCTAATTCTTTGATGTCTTTGATCAGTATCGGGGTTTCATCAATCCTGACGGCCTTGCTGCTGAATATGTCACTGAAGGATGGTATCAGGTTCATTTTACCGAGCAGGAACCAAATCACGAGGATGGCTGCAATAAAGATCAGGGAATTTTTGAATAGGCGAAGCATGGTTCAATTAAGCTTTGGATTAATGACATCGTTCCCAAAACGGATATCTACTTTCTGATATCCCAGTTGCCGGAGAAACTGACCTATGAAGAGGGATGCATTTGATTCTGCTGTACGGAGGATATCCGTGGATGCTATATTTTTTCTGATCTGGGCCTCACCCTGGGCCATAAGCAGGTTTCTTTCTGCTGCCGTAAAATCACTTCTGAATAGCCCAACTTCCTGGAATTCGGTCCGGATATCTTCCGGTTTGATATTCAGGGATTGTATGGCTGCACGCGGCAGGGTGAGTGTAATTTCATCACCACTGATGGAAATATCTTCTGATTTCAGCTGTGAGAGGTCGATACCTGCTTTTACGGTTGCCTGGCAACTCATCAGTATTTTACGGTCGCCAATCTTATACCAGGTTTGGTCATCACTTGCTTTGATGATCTTTGTAATGGTATATTCAACTGTAGCCAGCTCGCTTAGCTCCTTAAGCTGCATCACAGCATCCACTGCCGATTTTTTTTCCTGGCAACCAAAGATCAATATCGTTGCCAACAGGAATAACCAGGTTCTCATGGCTGAAAGATACAAACTGTATGGATATTCTCTTCCCTGATTCACGAAAATGAGCCAAATTGCAGTATGAAAACATTTGCCGTAATTGTGGCCGGTGGTGCTGGCAATAGAATGGGCACGGCCCTGCCTAAACAGTTTCTTGACCTGGAGGGCAAGCCCGTCCTGGTGCATACCGCAGAAGCTTTTCTGGAAGCATTTCCAATGATTGAGCTGGTTATCGTATTACCTGATGCATATCTTGAAAAAGGGCGTGCATTAATCCTTCAATATTTTCCCGATAATACTATACAATTTACGGAAGGCGGTGAAACAAGGTTTCATTCGGTACAAAAAGGATTGGGTAAAGTAAAAGGCCCTTCCATAGTTTTTATCCATGATGCGGTACGATGTCTGGTGAGTCCGTCGCTTATACAACGTTGTTATACACAGGCACTGGAGTGGGGTTCAGCCATTCCTGCCGTTTCTGTTAAAGATAGTATCCGGATGATTACGGAAAATGAAACAAGTGTAGTTGATCGCAACATCTTACGTGCTATTCAGACGCCACAGACCTTCCGCAGTGAAATAATTCTGCCGGCATTTCAACAGGAGTATGATCCGGCATTCACGGATGAAGCCACCGTGGTTGAAAAATTATCCCAATCTGTAAACCTGATTGAAGGCGAAGAAACGAATATCAAGGTAACATACCCGGTTGATTTGTTGGTGGCAGCGAAGATATTAGAGGGTAGAGGATAGAGGATAGAGGGCAGAGGATAGAGGGAAGCAAAGGCAGGAAATGTTGTTAGTTGGTAGTTGTTAGTTGATAGCAAAGGCATGTATTTGTATTTACAATCAGCATGTAATTCATCATTCAGGACTTTTGCGAAAACCGGTTGGTAATGGGGAAGTATTATTTATTAAGCTGGAAAAATGGAAAAGAACCTTTGGCAAGTGCCTATGCACCGAAGGGGACTAAGTTAGCACAGGATTTAATTTCAGAGTTAAACGGTATAAATCAATTATCTTTTGAATTATGTTTAGTTAAGTTAGATGTTGGGAAAAATGGTTTGATAGAAAGTAGTGACCTATCAGATTTGAAAGAAATTTGGTTGGATTATCAACCAAACAGTCTTGCGTGGCCGTTAATGTCAGAAAGGCTGAAATCTGTAATTGAAGCAAATCTAACGGGAAATGAGCATATAGATTGGATTGCTTGCAATGTAAGAAACAAAAAAGAAGTAAGACCTTATTTTATACTTCGATTCAACAAGATGTTGGATGTTTTGGATATACAGAAAACAACCTTCGTACAAGGAACAGGCCACATAATAAGGCCTGTTTTTTCAAGTTCAAAAGTTAGTGTTTATAATGTATTCACTAAACCATCATCAAATGATTTATGGAAAATTACATCAGGATTATATGTCAGTGAAGGAATGAAAAAAACTATACAGAGAGCAAAACTTACAGGAATGGATTTTGAAAATACATCAGTATTATAAAAGCAAAGAGACTATCTCAAAAGTAACTGAAACAGCCTCTTTCTTGTTTAGTTTTTTTCTCACAAACATACCAAATGTAAGGCTGGGTCACCCAAAATAAGAAATCAACCATAGCCCACAAAGAGTTTCATGCGATTTCCGTGAAAAAAGTGAAAAACTGAGGAAGACAGGAAAAAATTATTAATTCTTAGTTGGCAACCAAGGCATGTATTTGTATTTACTAACAACTACCAACCAACAACTAACAACTACTTCTTCATCCACCTGCACCACCAGGGCAACCGATTCTCCCGCAAATAATAATAGTATTCAGGCTGGGCACCAAATCCTTCAAAGAAAAATGCGATGCCGGGGATGTCAGATCCTTCAAAGTCAAGCCAGATATCTTTTCCGGCATTCTCCTTTATCATTGCATCTATCAATTGGTGTGATGCGCCTTTTTGCCGGCCTTCTTCATTGTTCCATGCAAGCATATAATAAAAGCGGTTTTCTGAAACGAAAAAGACTGCGGCTCCTATGAGATCTTTGCTCGGGGTATAATTACCATAACATACAGCTTGTCCTTTTTTCTCCAGCAGCTTATATAATTTCCGGAATCTTGTATAGTCTTCTGAACGGGTTCCGCTGATATTTTTTTTCCCTGCAGTAAGCCGGATGATCGTTTCTATGGAAATCTCTTTACTTACTTTTTGTCCTGCTTCTTCTGCCTGGTTTAACAGGTTCCGATAACTGGCCCTGTAATTTTTCCGGAGTTTATCATATGACGGCAAAAGATGGAGCAGATGATTTTTTCGTTTCACCGCAGAGGCTGAAAAAGCAGAAAGATCGTTTATAAGGTTCAGGTCCCACAACCTGAATTTTTGTGGTACCTGGTTTAGTATATGTTTCAGTTCAATTGATGCGGGGATCTGCCCGTAAATAGCCAGGGGACTG
>Ga0209254_10000149_pt1 | contig 47407 bp, 51 predicted proteins | sample FrelakmetDIP11DI_FD_187148 | JGI IMG/M metagenome (GOLD analysis project Ga0209254, IMG submission 187148) | Freshwater lake sediment microbial communities from the University of Notre Dame, USA, for methane emissions studies - DIP11 DI (SPAdes)... | ecosystem: Environmental > Aquatic >...
ATAGGCGGCTGGACCTCCCCAGCCAATCGAATCACCATCGTTATATGGCATCGTTGCCAAGGAGGGCACACCCCAATCAATAATCACTTGGAAATTGTCCGACATCCAGGAGCCTGTAGTGCCTCCAGAGTTGACCCGGTTGAAAGTCCATGCGGGACTCATCAGATGAGATTGATTTGTGCCGGCCTTTGCATCGGTCCAATCGTTATCCTTGGCTTCTAAGTAACCATAGCAATAATAGGTAGCCGCCCAGGCCGCGCAGGATCCTTGTCCACCCTGGTTGCCGACCTTGGGGAAGTAGGATTGGCTTGAAATATCGTACGACACCGGCAGGGAAGGAGGCGGCAATTGTTCCTGTTCGAATACTTTTTGCTTACCCACCATCTCCAGCCATTCTTGATCGGTTGGTGGTGCCAACCCGGTCCCATGGCCATCGATGACAATATTATAATCGACCCCGGGCTGTCTCACACCAATCTTCTCCCGGATGGAGAGCATTTCCTGCTCGGTCATCAGGTGATATCGCACGCCGTCGACCTCATAGACGACCAGCTTCCCGGCATCGACCTCGAAGGCGCCAATCTCCGATGGGGCGGCTTGGCTGGGCAAGGCCGCAAAGGTGGCCGTCACCAGCATCATACCAAGCAGGACGAAGGTTATGGAACGAGACATCCTTGGGCACCTGGTCTTTTTCCACTAGGTTATCTGGAACTGAGGGGATAAGGTGGTTATGTTATTTTCTAATCAATTATCGGTCGCCAAACTATAAAGCGCTGGCCCTGAGCCTGATAATCACGGGGTAGGATTGATATCGGACCGAGGTGTAGGACCTTTCGAATATATATGAAGGTCAACCTGTTGGCCATCATCGGAGGGCTGCTGGGAGTGATGTGCGTGCTCCTGCCGTGGACCGTCACCCAGGTGGAGAGCGTCTTCGGGGACTCGAGCTCGGAGATGATCCTGACCGACTATATCCACGAGGGGGACTGGGTCTTCTCCCTCGCGGTGGTCCTCTTCCTCCTCGGCTCCGCCCTGGCCCTCATCATTCCCTTGGGAGGTTTGGGCCAGTTCTTTGGCTGGATGATGTTCCTAGGTGCCATCCTCGATGACCTGGGGACAACGCAGACCTCGATAGCAGACATCACCATCTCCTTGGCGTTAGGTTTCGTGGTGGGCTTCGTGGCCTTCGCCCTGGTCTTCGTGTCCTTGGTAAGGCCCATGGGCCCCGGTCATGCCAAGGGAGCGATAGGCGCTAGGGAGCGCTTCCTCACCTGGTGCCCCTGAGCTTATTTCTCCGCCAGGTCGTGGTTGCTTCGCTCCAGATGGTCTCGGTCCTCACGATTGAGAGGGGATGGTTCGCTGGCGCATGACTCGCGAGCGGTCTTCTTCCTGTCCTTCGGGTTCATGCGCTCACCCGTGACCATGTACACCACCCTCTCCCCGATGTTGCATGAATGGTCCGCTATTCGCTCCAAGTACCTGGCAATCAATATGATGTGCGTCCCCACGGTGATTTTCCTAGGGTCCTCGATCATGTAGGTGAGGATGGCCCTGAAGTTGAGGTCGTAGAGGCAGTCAACCTCATCGTCACGTTCGAAGAGCTGCCTTGCCGCCCTGTCGTCCCTACGGATGAAGGAGTCGATGGCGTCCGTCACCATGGCCACGACCAATGAGGCCATGTGGGGGATGTTGACCGGTCGGTGGAAGCCGTTCTCAGAGGCAACGACGTCGTAAATCTCGACGATATCGCTGGCGTACCTTCCGATGCGGTTGAGGTCGGTGATGATCTTCAGGCAGGTGGATACGGTGCGCAGATCCCCGGCCACGGGCGTGTGCAGCGCGATCACTTCTAGGCAGCGCTTCTCGATTATCTGCTCCATGTGGTAGATCTCTTTGTCCAGGCGCTCGACCTCCCCTTTAAGGAGGGGGTCCTTGTTTATGATGCACCTCACCGCTTTCTCCACCGCCTCGCGTGCCAGCGAGGCCATCTGCGAGACCTCCTGGTTCAGCGTTTCCATCTCCTGGTTGAACAATATCCTCGAGGTCATGGTCATCCCATCCTACCTGTGATGTACTGCTCAGTGAGCTTCTGCATGGGGTTCTCGAATATTCCCTCGGTCTCCCCGAACTCAATCAGCTCGCCGAGATAAAAGAAGGCGGTCTTGTCCGCGACGCGGGCCGCCTGCTGCATGTTGTGCGTGACGATCACCACGGTGAAGTCCTTCTTAAGGTCGACCAGGAGGTCCTCAATCTTGGCCGTGGCGATGGGGTCTAGCGCCGAGCACGGCTCGTCGAACAAAATTATCTCTGGTTTGACCGCCAGCGTGCGGGCGATGCACAGCCTCTGCTGCTGTCCCCCCGACAGGTCGTAGGCGCTCTTTTCCATTCGGTCCTTGACCTCCTCCCAGAGCGCCGCTCTCCTCAGACTCCACTCTACCAGCTCCACCACCTCCTTCTTGGAGAACTTGCTATGCTTGGGCTCCTTGGTCAGGTCCATGGTCGGCTCCTCCTTGCCGTGGATGCGGGGCGCGTAGGCTATGTTCTCGAAGATGCTCTTGGGGAAGGGGTTGGGCTTCTGGAACACCATCCCGATGCGCTTGCGGATCTCCACCACGTCCACGTCCGGGTCGTAGATGTTCTTGCCGTCCACCTCGATCTTTCCCTCAATCCGGCACTTCTGGACTAGGTCGTTCATGCGGTTGATGCAGCGGATGAAGGTGGACTTGCCGCAGCCCGAGGGACCGATGATGGCGGTGATCTCGTTCTTGGGGATGGTGATGTTGACATTCTTGAGTGCCTGGTTCTTGTCGAACCAGACGTTCAGGCCACTTACGAAGATCTCATCTGCCATTCTATCACCACTTGTATTTCTCTCTGTATCTGTTACGTATGATTATCGCCGCCAGGTTCATGAGGACCACCATTATCAGAAGCACCAGGGCCGTCCCGTACTGGAAGTCCTTGGTCTTCTCGAACACCGTCTGGGTCGCCAACGCGTAAAGCTGGAAGGGCATGGCCATGAACGTGTCCCAGATGTCCTGAGGCAGGATGCTCTTGGTGAGCACCACGCCGGTGAGCAATATGGGCGCGGTCTCCCCAGCGGCGCGGCTCAGGGAGAGGATCACGCCCGTGAGTATCCCGGGGAGGGAGTAAGGCAGCACATGATGTCGGATGGTCTGCCATTTGGTGGTCCCCAGGGCCAATGACGCCTCCCTCAGGGAGGAGGGCACGGCCTGGATGGCCTCCCGCGAGGCGGTGATGATCAGGGGCAGCACCAGGAAGGCCAGGGTCATGGCCGAGGCGATCAGGCTGAAGCCCCAGCCGAAGAAGATTACCAGCATGCCCAGCCCCAGCAGGCCGTACACGATGGACGGCACTCCCGCCAGATTGTTCACCACCACCCGCAGCCATCCGGCGAAGCGGCTGCTCCCCTGGTACTCGGAGATGTATACGGCGGTGAAGACGCCGATGGGCACGGCGATGATCATGACCAATGCCATGAGGTACAGGGTGCCCATGATGGCCGGGAAGATACCTCCCTCGGTGAAGCGTTGCTTGGGGAACTGGGTAAGGAACTCCCAGCTCAACGTCCCTATCCCCAGGAAGACGATATAGCCCACGATGATGAGGAGGGCGAGCCCTACGACAAGGGCGCATCCGCGGAAGAGGAGGAAGAACAGGCGCTCCTTGGTCTTGCGCCTCATTGGTACCTCTCCGCATGCCTTTTCATGGCATAGTCAGCGACGAAGTTCAATGCGAAGGTGATGGCGAACAGCACCAGCCCCAGCTCGAACAGGACATGGTAGTGGGCCGTGTTGGCCGCTACCTCCCCCATCTCGATGGCGATGGTGGAGGTGATGGGTTGCCCGGAGTAGAAAGGGTTCCAGGTCAGCTGGGGCGAGCTGCCCGTGGCCATAACCACCACCATCGTCTCGCCCACGGCTCGACCGATGGAGAGCATGATGGCGGCCACGATGCCTGGCCTGGCGGCGGGGATGATGACCTTCCACATGGTCTCCCAGCGGGTCATGCCCAGAGCCAGGGAGGCCTCCTTCAGGCTGCGCGGGACGCTGTTCATGGCATCCTCGGACAGAGAGACGATGATGGGCACCATCATGACGGCCAGGAAGACGGCGCCGTTGAAAAGGTTCAGGTAATCGTCAGGCCTCCAATCCGGGTAGAATGCTTCCCACATGAACTTGGCAAAGACGGTGAGGGCGAAGAAACCGAGGACCACCGAGGGGATGCCAGCGAGGACCTCGATGGCCGGCTTCATGACCTTGCGCACCCTAGGATGGGCTATCTCGGACAGGTAGATGGTGGCGCCCAGGCCGATGGGGATGGCGATTAGCGCTGAGATGAAGGTGACCACCAAGGTCGCCACCAGCAGGGGCAGCATCCCGAACAGCGGTTCGATCGGGTTCGTTGGATCCCATGTGGTGCCAGTGAAGAACTGCCATTGGTTGACCAGGAAGAAGGCGGGATAGGAGTTAATAAAGAGGAAAATGGCCACCGCTGCCAGGACGATTATGGCGAAGAGCGAGACGATGGTGAGTATGACGTACACGAAGCGGTCATAGAACCGCCGCCTCTGAGCGGTCACCCTCTGCTTGTAGGCCACCTCACCATCTCCCTTGCCCTGGCCAGTCGTATGATAAGTTGGATATTGTTCGAAGATTCGGATAATGTCTTAAATGAATTTGGTAAGGAAAGAAAATACAGAAAGGAGAAATGGTTTGGATGGGGTTCATCACAACCCCGCTCAGAACAGTTTGGCGCGCTGCGCGTCGAGCACGTCCGCCGGCAGGGCGTAGAAGCCGATCTCCTCGGCCACCCTTTGCCCCTTGGCCGAGTCCAATATCCAGTTCAGCCACTGCCAGGTCGCGCCCTCTGGGGCGTCGGCCGTGTACAGGAACAGGTACCTGGCGATGTTATACTGTCCGGATAGGACCGCTTCCTTGTCCAAGGGAGAGTATGCCGGTGAAGCGGCGTCCTTCTTGATGTCCAGTATGTCGATTCCAGAGGCGCTCGCGACGTAGCCGATGCCCACGTAGCCAATGCCGCCATCGTTGATCTTCACAGCCTGGACGATGGCCGCGTTGCCGGTCATCTGATTCATGCTCGCGGCGTAGGCGCCGTTCAGCAGCACATGCTCCTGGAAGTACGCGTAGGTGCCGGATGTGGATTGCCTGCCGTATAGATCGATGCTTCGGTCAGGACCGCCGACCTGGTTCCAGTTGGTGATGGTGCCGTTATATATGCCCCGCAACTGAGCGATGGTCAGGTTGGTCACGGTGTTCGACTGGTGGGTGATGATGGCAATACCGTCGACCGCCACCTTGAACTCGACTGGGTTCAGTCCAGCCGCGGTGGCCTGCGACAACTCCGAGGACTTCATGGCCCTGGAGGCCTGCGCTATGTCCACCTGCTTGGCGATGAGCGCTGTAATTCCAGTACCACTGCCTCCACCGGAGACCTCGACGTTGATCCAGGACTTGTTCTCGTGGAACTGCTCAGACCAGGCGCTGCAGAGCTCGAGCATGGTGTCCGAGCCCTTCTGCGCCACCGTCTGCTGATCCGCCTCGCCCAGCTTGGCCATTCCCTCTTCCACGTCGTACCAGGGGAGGGCGTAGAACCCGATCTCAGAGGCGACCTGCTGGCCCTTGTCTTCGGTCAGGATCCATTCCACCCAGTCCTTCACCGCACCGCTGGGGTTACCGTTGGTGTAGATGAACAGGTACCTGGAGAGGTCGTACTTCGCTGAGAGGACCGCGCTCTCGTTGAGCGGGGAGAAAGCCTGGGAGCTGGCATCCTTCTTGATGTTCAGGATGTCGATGCCCGTGGCGCCAGTAACGTAGCCGATGCCCACGTAGCCGATGCCCCTGTCGTTGATCTTCACAGCTTGGACGATGGCCGCGTTGCCGGTCATCTGGTTCATGCTGGCGGCGTAGGCGCCGTTCTTCAGGACGTGCTCCTGGAAGTAGGCGTAAGTGCCAGAGGTGGATTGCCGACCGTACATCTCGATGGCCCGATCAGGGCCCCCGACCTGGTTCCAGTTGGTGATGGTGCCGTTGTAGATTCCCCTCAGCTGCTCCGTGGTCAGCACGGAGACGGTGTTGCTCTCGTGGGTGATGATGGCGATGCCATCGATGGCCACCTTGAACTCCACCGGGTTCACGCCCGCCGCCAGCGCTTGCTCGATCTCCGAGGACTTCATGGCCCTGGAGGCCTGCGCTATGTCCACCTGCTTGGCGATGAGCGCTGTAATTCCAGTACCACTGCCTCCGCCAGAGACCTCGACGGTTATGTTCTCCTCATCCGCCCCGAATTCCTCGGCCCAAGCGGACGAGAGCTCGAGCATGGTGTCCGAGCCCTTCTGCTTGATCGTCGTCTTGGCCGGTTCGTTGCTCCCTCCGTCGTTGAGCAATAGAACACCGGCCACTGCCGCTATTAGTATAACGGCCGCGACGCCGATCGCGATCATCATGTTCTTCTTTTCCATTCTAGAACCACCTCATATCTTGGGTCTTGAGTCCCGCCGCGTGGGGCCGATGTACTAGGAAGGCAGGAGGAAAGCGAATGTCTGCAACAATCCTTTCGGTTCGTTCCAGTCAGGCTAGGACTCAAGGTGCATTTCCTCGAAATTGCCGAGAATTATATACTCTTATATTCGTATGCAAAATAGAATATATTCGTATATTTTATGGTAATTCTAACTATATATAATATATACTGTAAGTACATCATTTACTGATACATCTTTAGAACTTACATAAGGTGATGGAATTGGAAATAAGGCGTGTACAGAAGACTGGAGCCTCGACAATGACCGTGTCGTTGCCCAAGGATTGGATAGAGGCGAATTCCATCAAGCCTGGAACGCCGGTAGTGGTAAGGGCCATGATCGACGGCACCATCTCCATAGATCCTAAAATGCAGCAGGAAAAGGTGGAGAGCCGTAAGGTCATAATGGTTGAGGACAACGAAACCAAAGAGCACCTGACACGGAAGCTAATCGGCGCTTACCTTGCCGGGTATAACATCATCGAGGTGAGGTCGAAGGGGCGTTTGGACCTCGACCTGAAGCATGGTGTCAAGGAGATTTCCAGGATGGTAATAGGTCCCGAGGTGATCGAGGAGACGAGCAACACCATAGTCCTTCATGACCTCTCTGACCCAGTTGAGCTCCCTCAAGAGAAGTGCGTCCGCCGGATGCATCTGATAGTGGACAGCATGCACAAGGATGCCATCGTCTCCCTGCAGGATGAGGACGAGGACTTGGCGCAAGATGTGATCGACCGGGACACGGATGTGGACCGCCTGTATTGGATGGCGGTCAAGCAGTACAACCTGATCCTCAAGGACCGCAAGCTGAGCGAGAAGATCGGGGTCAACATCTACGAAGGCATGAGCAATATGCTGGTTGCTAGGGGGATTGAGCGCATTGGTGACCATGCTGAGAAGATCGCCCACAACTCCATCATCCTGGCCAAGTCCGGTAACAAAATCACCGACCTTAAGGAGATAGGCGATTTGAGCGAACAGGCCATCAAGATATTGGACATGGCCATGCAGGCTTTCTTCCTAAAGGACATCGGATCGGCGAACGAAATCATCGACAAAGGGGACAAACTGGTCCAGCATTGCCAGGACCTCGGGAGCAATTCTCGAATGCCAACAAATATCTCCGCTGTGGTAAGGACCTCCGTGCTCGATTCCATAATCCGCACCACGATGTACGCCATGGACATCGCCGAGGTCGCCATCAACGGCGCGATGAGAATGGATACTTGAAGGCATTGCCAGGTTCGAGCCCTTGCTTATCTTCTTAGGCTTCCTTCAGAAATTCCAGTTCTTCTCAATATCCGGCCAAGGGGCCGTCCGAGAACTCGGACCAGAGCATCTGATGGCATTTAGGGCAGTAGAAGCGCTTCTTGCGTGAGTAGGCGAAGAAAATCAAGGCGGCCGAATCCAGGAGGGTGCGCTCCCTCTCCTCGACCACCAATTCCTCCTTGCTCCCCGTCCAACCGCACTTGTCGCACTTCATGTCGCGCCTGTAATCACTTGGGCAAGGATAACTCTTACCGGTTCCGAGCTCACTTGGACCTCTGGTACGATTTCCAACGGCTCTCCAGGCTCTGGTCCTTCAGAGTCTCCATCAAGTATTGTGCGAACTGCTCCCCCGTGGCGCCGGTGTAACGTCCGGTGATGACCAGGCGCCTCTCGTACTGGCAACATATGTCGAGGGCCTTCTCCAGGCGAGAGGATTTCTCAGTGAAGCCTATATGGTTCAGGAGCATGGCCGCGGCCTTGATGATGCTGGATGGGTCCGCAAAATCGGCGCGACCCTCCTCCACCATCCGGGGCGCGGAACCGTGGATGGCCTCGAACATGGCGTACCTGGTGCCGATGTTGGCGCTGCCCGCAGTCCCAACACCCCCTTGGATCTGCGCCGCCTCGTCGGTGATGATATCGCCGTAAAGATTGGGCAGCACCATGACCCTGAACTCGTGCCTTCTCGCTTCGTCTATCAGCTTGGCCGTCATGATGTCGATGAACCAATCGTCCCATTTGATGCCGGGATAGTCCTTGGCCACGCGCTCGGCCACGCTGAGGAACTTGCCATCGGTGGCCTTGACCACGTTGGCCTTGGTGATCACCGTCACCTTGTCGATCTTGTTCTTCTTGGCGTGTTCGAAGGCCAACCTGATTATCCGCTCCGACCCTTGGGTGGTGGCCACGCAGAAATCGAACGCCAGATCGTCCGTGACGTTGACGCCCTTGCTGCCGAGGATGTAGGAGCCCTCGGTGTTCTCCCTGAAGAACATCCAGTCGATGTTCTGCGCGGGCACTCGTACGGGGCGCACGTTGGCGAAGAGGTCCAGCTCCCGGCGCATGGCCACGTTGGCGGACTCGATGTTAGGCCATGGGTCCCCTTTCTTGGGCGTGGTGGTCGGCCCCTTGAGGATGACGTCACATCTCTTCAGCTCGATCAGCACGTCCGGGGGTATGGGCTTGAGGAGCTTGACGCGGTTCTCGATGGTGAGCCCCTCGATGGTGCGCAGCTCCACCTTGCCCGAGGATGTCTCCTCGGCGAGAAGGAACTCCAGCACCGTGCGGGCGTGCTTGCAGATGTATGGCCCGATGCCGTCCCCGCCCACGATGCCGATGACGATGCCCTTCTTCTTCGAGTAATCGGTCCAGCCCTCGGCATGCTTCATCTGCTCCACGCGCTCCAGCTGCTCTTTCACCAGCTTGCCGAAGTGCTCCTTGGCCTTCTCAATGACCACCTGGTCGACCATCAGCTCATCACCTCATTCCAGGTTGAAGCCGCCATGCTTCTTGAAATGCTCGGCCAGGCCGCCCTCGTTCAGTATCTTGACCATGACCGAGGGAAGGGGCGTCGCCTTGATCCTCGAGTCCTTGGTGACGTTGAGCACGAACCCCCTCTCCAGATCTATGCGCAGCTCGTCCCCCTCTTCGATGCTGGAGGTGTCGCACTCGATCACCGGCAGCCCGACGTTGATGCAGTTCCGGTAGAAGATCCGGGCGAAGTCCTTGGCGATGACGGCGGTGATGCCCGCGGCCTTAATGACCAGGGGCGCCTGCTCCCTCGACGAGCCCATGCCGAAGTTATGCCCGGCCACGATGAAGTCACCGTCCTCGATCTCATCGTAGAAGCCGGGGCGGATGTCCTCCATGAGATGCTTGGCCATCTCGTTCATGTCCGTGCTCTTGAACTTGTACTTGCCAGCGATGATGTAGTCGGTGTTGATGTTGTCGCCGAACTTATGCGTTCTGCCGTACAGCTCCTTCATGCCAGCACCTCCCTGGGGTCGGAGATGCAGCCCTTGATGGCCGAGTAGGCGGCGGTCGCCGGCGAGGAAAGGTACACCGACGCCTTGGTGTTGCCCATGCGGCCCTTGAAGTTGCGATTGGCGGTGGATAGCACCACCTCATCATCGCTGGGGATGCCGTTGCAGGTGCCGACGCAGGGACCGCAGGACGGGGTGGTGACAGCGGCTCCGGCCTTTACCAGCTTCTGGATGATGCCGCAGTCCATGGCCGCCTCCATCACCTCTCGGGAGGCTGGGGCCACGATCAACCTCAGCCCCTTGGCCACCTTATGCTTGCCCATCACATCGGCCACGATCCTCAGGTCCTCGATGCGACCGTTGGTGCAGGTGCCGATGAACACCTGGTCCAGGTGCTGTCCCAGCACCTTCTCGATCGGAACCACGTTGTCGACGTCCGGAGGGCAGGCGATCTGCGGACCTAGGTCGGAGACATCCTCCTTGATCACCTGCTCGTACTTGGCGTCGGCGTCGGCCTCGACCCCCTTGAAGCCGTACTTGGCGCGACCGGAAACGTAATCGATGACCTTCTTATCCGCCACCATGAGGCCCGCCTTGGCCCCGGTCTCGACCGCCATGTTGGAGATGGTCATGCGCGCCTCGACCGAGAGGGAGTTGATGACCTCTCCCCCGATCTCCAGCGCCTTATATGTGGCGCCATTGGCCGTCAGCCTGCCGCACATGCGCAGGGCGATGTCCTTGGAATACGAACCTTTGGGAAGCTTGCCCACGTACTCTAGCTTGATGGTCTGGGGCACCTTGAACCAGGTCCTACCGGAGATCAAGGCCGCGGCCATGTCGGTGGAACCGACGCCGGTGGCGAAGGCGTTTAACGCTCCATAGGTGGTGGTGTGCGAGTCCGCTCCGATGATGACGCTACCAGGCAAGGCATAGCCCTGCTCCGGGACCAGGACGTGGCACACCCCTTCGCCCACGTCGAAGAGTATGGAGCCCTGCTCCTTGGAGAAGGTGCGCATCTCCTTGTGCAGGTTGGAGACCGCCTCCATCGGCGAGGGGGCGTTGTGGTCTATCACGACGGCATAGCGGTCGGGCCTGGCCACCTTCTTCCCGTTCATCTCCTTGAAGGCCCGGATGGTCAACGGCGTCGTCCCGTCCTGGCTCATCATGAAGTCCACAGGACACACCACGATGTCGTTGGCGCGCACTCCCTTTCCCACGTGATTCGAGATGATGTTCTCGGCTATCGTTCCCATGTCATCACTCCAAGCGACCGTTACTTTCCTTCCGACCCAAGCTCGCCGATAGCGCTGTCCTCGAAAGGCTGGAAAAGTGATAATGGGTTTGCTACTAAAGTATTTCGGACGGCGACGCTCCCTTTCGGCGTCAGAACCTGGATGATAAGGCCGCACTGGCCAGCATATCGATTTTCTTTGGAACAGCTCCTGGATAAATGTCAAGAAAACGGACGATCGTTGGACGACCGCTCATTGCTGGAGACGGAATCGGAGCAAGGCGGCCATGCCCCCCAACGCCTCGAGCTTCTTGCCCGCTTCATGGTGTTCGCTCACGACCATGACCTTGCCTCGGGACGACTCCACCGCATTCATCATGGCTTCCAGATCCTTCTCCCGCAGGAGGGGGTCCAGCACCAGCAAGGTCTCGACCGCCCCGGAGCGCACCGCCTCCTCCACCTCCTTAGGGCCATAGGCCACCGGTCCCTCCTTGGCGATCTCCTCCAGGACCCTCTCCACCATATTGGTCTCCTCGGCCACCCTCGAGCCTTCCAGGACTTCGGCGCCCATGCCCCTCTTCATCAGCTCATGGATCCCGGCCATTCCCGCTTGGCCTGTATGGTACACGTGGATGTTTCTGAAGATGTCGGGCTCCTTCTGCTTGCCCATGGCCAACAAGGTCTCCTTGGCGAAACCCGGCCCAAGGACCACAAGTGGCACGCCTTCCGTCGCGAGCTGTTTCACCTTCTCGAGTATCTCGAGGTAGAAGTCGTCGTCGCTCTTCTGCTCATACATCTTCCCGCCCGAAGGCCCATAGATCGTGGCCAGGTTCTGCATCCCATATTGCCTCATCACGGCGATGGTGGCCTCGTCGTTCTCCAAGGCGACGAAGACGATGGTGGGGCGTTTGGAGTCGTCCAGGGCGCGCTTGATCCGGTCAAGGGTCGAATCCTTCCAATGCAACTTGACCACGGTAAGGACCTCTCCCTCCTCCACGTTCAAGGTGTGATGCGCCCCTAGGTCCTGAGGCCCCTGCTCGATTATGCCAGTGATTCGAAGCCTGGAGTCGAACTCGTGGAACTCCATCTTCTCCAGGCGGATGCCGAGGAAGACGCGCTTCTTCTCTCCCCTCTCGGAGCGGACCTTGTCCGACTTCTGCTCCTCCCTGCGATAGGTGGAGGCGAGCACCAGGTCACCTAGCTCGATGATATTATAGAGGTGCCAGAGGTCGTCCATGTTGTCGACCTGGAACTTTATCTCACCGGTCTTCCGGTCCTGGTGGAGGAGGCGCATTCAGCTATAGGATGCGGTCGAGTGTATTTTACGGTTAGGTGCAGAGGAAAATAGACGATAAGACAGGGGCTTGATCAAAGTCATAAAAATGGAATGGGAGGGGCGAGCCCTCCAATATGGGTTTTACTTCTTTATTAGTGACAGGGTCGTCTTATGGTCGAATACTGGGAAGACACGACCAGTGCAGAAGTCCATCGGCGCCATGAACTCTGGCTCCATCATCATGAGCTTCATGAGATTATCCATGCTCGGAGTCTCATAAAGCACATACACGGTATGTGCTAGATGGTCGTCATAGCTGCCAAGGAACTTGATGCCATACTTGGCGCACATGGGTTCGACTTTCTCATACCAATTTATGGTTGCTGCACGGAACTTCGGGTTGTGTGTCGGGCATAGATCGGCCGGATGTGTTGTTACTTGCATTACTAGCAATTACCAACCTCCCACAATGATAGTTGCTGCACCAAGTAGTTAATTCCTTGCTTTGCTCCGATAGTAGGACTTAAGCATATGGCTTGGATAATCTACCCAACTTCGCCATTTTTTCGCGTGATTGAGCTGCTGTCCGCTTTCAGACCCACCTGTCTTCTATCGGACATGATTTCACACGCTCTGTCCTACCGCCTGTGAGAAGGGTTAAGTACCCCCTAACTTTTCCATCGAACCTTAATGGCGACGTGCTACCTGGTGCTCGAGGACGGAACCGTAATGGAGGGCACCGGTTTTGGTTTTGAGCAGACGGTGTATGGAGAGGTCGTCTTCAACACGGGCATGACCGGATACCAAGAGAGCTTGACCGACCCGTCCTACCGTGGCCAGATTCTGATCCAAGCCTATCCGCTCATAGGCAATTACGGCGTGAACCACGTCGATTATGAGTCGGACCGGGTGCAGGTCCGAGGTTACGTGGTCAGGGAGAAGTGCCTCGAGCCGAGCAATATGTACGCCGGAGACCGCATCGACTCCTTCCTGAAGAAGAACCGCGTGCCAGGGATATCAGAGCTGGACACGCGCTCGCTGATCATCAAGATCCGCGAGAAGGGAACTCCTCGGGGTGCGATATGCTTCGAGGAGGACGTCGACAAGGTGCTCAAGAAGGTGCAGACCATGCCCTTCCCTTCCGACTCCAACCTGGTCGACGAGGTGAGCATCAAGGAGCCTCTTCGTTTCGAGAAGGAGGGGGCGACGGAGGTCGTCCTCATCGATTGCGGCACGAAGCAGAACATCGTGCGCGAGCTGAGGAAGCGGTTCTCCCTGACGGTCGTGCCTTATGACGTCCAGCCAAGATTCTTCAGCGACCGTGAGGTCGATGGCGTCTTCCTCTCCAATGGTCCGGGCGACCCGGCCCATCCCGTCATCCAGGAGACGACGGTGCGCACGCTGAAGGCGATCAAGGAGGAGTACCCGATCATGGGGGTCTGCTTCGGCAACCAACTGTTGGCGCGGGCCTTCGGCGGCGACACCTTCAAGCTCAAGTTCGGCCACCGCGGGGTCAATCAGCCCGTGAGATACAATGGCCGAGTTTACATCACCTCTCAGAATCACGGCTTCGCGGTCGATCCCGAGACCTTGCCAGACGAGCTCGAGGTGAGCATGGTGAACGTCAACGACGGCACCGTGGAAGGCCTCTGCCACAAGGAGCTGCCCATCGTCTCCGCGCAATACCATCCTGAGGCCTCCCCCGGGCCCAAGGACACTTCGTTCCTGTTCGATGAGTTCGCCAAGATGTTGGAGGCCAGGAGATGAGCCCGCCGCCGAAGGGGGCCAAGCTGATGGTGATCGGCTCGGGCCCCATCGTCATCGGCCAGGCGGCGGAATTCGACTTCTCCGGCTCCCAGGCCTGCCGCTCCCTGAGGGAGGAGGGCTTTCAGACCGTCCTGGTCAACTCCAATCCTGCCACCATCCAGACCGACCTGGCCACCGCGGACAAGGTGTACGTGGAACCGCTGGACGTGAAGACGATAACCAGGATCATCGAGAAGGAGAGGGTGTACGGCATACTATCTGGAATGGGAGGACAGACGGCCCTCAACCTATGCTCCGAGCTGGCGGACAATGGAACCTTGGACCGGCTTGGCGTTCGCCTCCTGGGCACCCAACCAGAGGCCATCGCCCTCTCGGAGGACCGCGAGCTCTTCAAGCAGACCATGATCAAGATCGGTGAGCCCGTCCCCAAGAGCAAGGCGGTCCACTCCATCGAGGAGGCGAAGCAGGCCGTCAAGGAGATAGGGGAATACCCTGTCCTCGTCCGCCCCGGCTTCACCCTCGGAGGGACGGGGGGCGGGATCGCCTACAGCGAAGAGGAGCTGGAGGAGATCTGTGGACGGGGGCTCATCTACTCTCGCATTCATCAGGTCCTGATCGAGGAGAGCGTCCTGGGTTGGAAGGAGTACGAATACGAGGTGATGCGCGACGGCCACGACAACTGCGTCATCATCTGCAACATGGAGAACCTCGACCCCATGGGCATTCACACGGGCGAGAGCATCGTCATCGCGCCCTCCCAGACGCTCAATGACGTAGACCACCAGAGGTTGAGGAGCGCATCCATCAAGATCATCCGTGCCCTGGGGATCGAGGGTGGCTGCAACGTGCAGTTCGCCCTGAACCAGGAGACGAGGGAGTACCGCGTGATCGAGGTCAACCCCCGTGTCTCCAGGTCATCGGCCCTGGCGTCGAAGGCCACCGGCTACCCCATAGCTAGAGTGGCGGCCAAGATCGCCATCGGCAAGACGCTGGACGAGATACCCAACCGCATCACCGGGAAGACCTACGCCGCCTTCGAGCCCGCCCTGGATTATGTGGTGCTCAAGATCCCGCGCTGGCCCTTTGACAAGTTCCGCACCGTCGACAAGCTGCTCGGCACCCAGATGAAGTCCACGGGGGAGGTCATGGCCATCGGACGGACGATCGAGGAGAGCATAATGAAGGCCGTGCGCTCCCTGGAGATCGACAAGATCGACCTGGAGCCAGAGCCTTGGACCGACGAGGAGCTGGCCACCGAGCTCAAGAAGCCCACGGACATGAGGCTGTTCGCCATCGCCGAGGCCATCAGGAGGGGCATGGCCATCGAGGAGCTGGCCAACGTCACCAAGTGGGACGCATTCTTCCTCAACAAGATCAAGAACCTGGTGGAGATGGAGCGCAACCTGAGAGAATCGAGCTCCCTCGAGCTCAAGACCCTGAAGCGGGCGAAGAACATGGGCTTCCCCGACGAGAGCATCGCCCTCCTCAAGAAACTGCCCCCTGAGCATGTGCGCCAGGGCCGTAAGATCGCTGGCATCATCCCGACCTACAAGATGGTAGATACCTGCGCCGCGGAGTTCGCGGCCGAGACCCCCTATTACTATTCGACCTATGGCAGCGAATGCGAGGCCAAGCCCTCCTCGAAGCGGAAGGTGATCATCGTGGGAGGGGGACCGATACGCATCGGCCAAGGGATCGAGTTCGACTATTGCTGCGTCCACGGCGTGATGGCCTGCCAGGAGGAAGGGGTCGACGCCATCGTGATCAACAACAACCCGGAGACGGTCTCGACCGATTACGACATCTCGGACCGCCTCTACTTCGAGCCCCTCACCTTGGAAGATGTGCTGAACGTCATTGAGCGGGAGGAGGCCGACGGCATCATCGTGCAATACGGAGGCCAGACCTCCATCAACCTGGCCGTCCCCTTGGAAGCGGCATTGGAGGGCAACAAGTGCAAGATCCTCGGGACCAGCTCGGACATGATAGACGTGGCCGAGGACCGCAAGCGCTGGACCGCCCTGATGAAGGATTTGGGCGTCAAGCAGCCAGAGCATGGCACGGGTTTCTCGGCGGAAGAAGTCAAGGCGGTGGCATCGCAGATCGGCTACCCCGTCCTCCTGCGGCCCTCTTACGTTCTGGGAGGCAGAGGGATGGAGATCGTCCTGAACGAGGAGGAGCTGAAGATCTATGTCACCACGGCGGTGAAGGTCTCCAAGGCCCATCCAGTGCTGGTGGACAAGTATCTCTCCCACGCCATCGAGATCGACGTGGACGTGGTGGCGGACGGAGAGGACGTCTTCATCGGTGGCATCATGGAGCACATCGAGGAGGCGGGCGTTCATTCCGGCGATGCGATGATGGTGCTTCCCCCGCAGACGCTGTCCAAGGAAATGATGGACAAGATAGTGGAGATAACCACCAAGACCGCCAAGGCCCTCCAGGTGAAGGGGCTGATGAACCTGCAGCTGGCCATCAAGAACGATGAGGTGTACATGCTCGAGGCCAACCCTAGGGCCTCGAGGACCGTGCCCTTCGTCTCCAAGGCCATCGGCATACCTCTGGCCAAGGTCGCCACCAAGGTGATGTTGGGCAGGTCGTTGAGGCAGCAGGACCTGGTGGGCATAGCCCGGTTCGAAAGCGTGGCCGTCAAGGAATCGGTGTTCCCGTTCCTCAAGCTGCCGGGGGTGGACTCAATCCTCGGACCGGAGATGCGCTCCACCGGAGAGGTCATGGGCATCGACAAGGACTATGCCGCCGCCGTGTACAAGGCCCTCAGCGGGGCGGGGCAGAAGATCCCCTTGGAGGGCGCGATCTACGTGACGATCGCGGATGCCGACAAGCCGGCCATCCTGCCCACGGCGAAGGCCTTCTCGGAGATGGGGTTCAAGATCTACGCCACCAAGGGCACCTCCACCTTCCTGAGGAACAACGGCATCGAGACCACGACCGTCTACACCATCAGGGAGAAGATGCAGCCTGACGCCCTGGGCCTGATGCGCAAGGGCGAGATCAAGCTCATCGTGAACACGCCCACCGCCTCTTCCGGCTCACGGAGGGACGGGTATATGATGAGGCGCCTTGCCGTCGAGCTGGAGATACCTTTCTTGACGACGGTGCAGGGCGCCAAGGTCACGGCCGAAGCCATTAAGCGTGCCAGGGAGGGGGACATGGACGTCAAGGACCTCGGTTCCTACCCCAAGGCCAAGGTCTTTCCATCCCTCTAAGGACAGGCTCTTCCGACCTAGAGGTAAAAGTTGAAGAGCGTGTGCTTTGAGGAAGATAAAGTGAATGGCTTTTCCATTCCCTTTTTCGTTTTATTGTTGTTTGATGGGGCTAAACAGAGATGGGCTCTGGAGCCGTTGCCCGTCTTCTCTTCCCGTTGGTCTTCACTGCGAAATATATCCCCAACAGGATCAGCGCCGCCCCTGCTAGGATGGTGACGGACGGGATCTCGGAGAAGAACAGGACCGCCATGAGCGAGGCGAAGAGCGCCTCCCCCAGCTGGATCACGCTCACCTGCGGCGCCATCAGGTACTTCAGGGAGTAGTTGTAGAGGGTGTAACCGATCGCTGCGGGGATTATGGCCATTCCAAGGAAGATCAACAGCTCGTGCGTGGAATAGGGCCATAGGGGGACGCCGCCGACAACGCATATCCCGACCAGGACCAAGGCGCAGGCAGCGTTGACCATGAAGACGAAGGTGAGGACGTCGATGCGCTTGCGCATGACCCGGGTCATGATGATATAGATGGCCTCCATCAATGCCCCCAGCACCGCCATCGCGTCCCCCACGATGTTCCCGCTGCCCAGGTCGCCGATGGAAATGACGATGATGCCGCCCATGCCGATGAGCGCTCCCGCCGTGGTGTACTTCGATCCCTCGTGCAGCAGGAGGAAGGCCAGGACGGCCACGAAGATGGGATGGCAGTTGATGAGGACGGTGGCGCTGGCTATGGTGGTGTTCTGGACGGCGGTGACGAAAAACAGGAAGTGCAGCGCCAGCACGGCCCCGGTGGCCACCAGGAACCAGGTGTCCCCTCTTTTGAGCGAGGTGATCCTCTTTCTGGACCTGACCAAAGCGAAGGGCGCTATCAACAGGGTGGCCAGGATCATGCGGTAGGCGGCGATGGCCGGGGCGGGCGCGTCCGAGAGCCTTATGAAAATGGATGAGAAGGAGAAGCAGAACACCGCCAGCACCAGGACGAGGTAGGCGTTGCGCTTCTCGATGTCGGTCAATTGCGCGACCTCAGTGGATCAGTATGCTCTTCACTCCGCGGCATGCCTTGATCTCGGGGATTATCTCCGGAGGGACCGGCGCCTCGGTTATCACGTACAGTCGGGGCTCGGCGCTGAGTTCGGGGTCTGAGACGATGGTCTGTCGGATGCTAATGCCCGCCCTGGCGATCACGCCCGTGACGTCGGCCACTATCCCGATGGTCTGCGCGTTGTTGGGAATGATCTCGATGGCGCTCCAGCCCATGACCGGGGCGACGTCCTTGAGCATGGCGGTCGGGCGAAGTCGGCCGAAGACGCTCATGAGCTCTGGGTGCGACTCGATGGTCTCCACCGTCGAGCGGACGATGCGCCTGTCCACCCCGGCAGCACGGCCGATGGCGCTATCGGCCAGCTCGATCTCGCCGCAGTATACGACACCGGCGCTGACCCTAAGGCCGTTCTCCAGCAGGAGCCTGGCCACCTTGGCCTGCGAGGGGAACTTTCCGAAGTACTTGGACAGGGAGCTCCACATACGCCCTTAGCATGACAGTCAAGGGTATTTAGGTTTCGGCGAGAGCGGAGGAATGGCCATCGTAGGCAACCTTAAAGTGGGCCTTGGCGCTTGCAGTATCACCCTCCGACGAGGGACGAGAACGGACTGGCGAAAGGGATATAAGCGTGATAACCTTTAGCACGGTCTACACGAGGTGTTGAGATGTTGCTGGGCAAGAGCGTGCGCATGGAACGTATCATCGACCGAGGCACGGGACGTGCCGTCATCGTCCCCATGGACCATGGCATCAGCATGGGGCCAGTCACTGGCCTGGTGGACCTCAGGGGAACGATCGAGATGGTCTCCCAGGGAGGAGCCACGTCCATAGTCCTGCATAAGGGCGCCGTGCCCTACTCCCATCGTTCTTACGGCCGCGACATCGGCCTCATCCTCCACCTCTCTGCCTCCACCAACCTGGGCGCCTGGGCCAACCACAAGGTGCTGGTGGCCACGGTCGATGAGGCCATCAAGATCGGCGCAGACGCCGTCTCCGTCCATGTCAACCTAGGAAACGAGGACGAGCCAGAGATGCTCCGCGACATCGGCCAGGTCTCCAGGACCTGCGCGGAATGGGGCATGCCCCTGCTGGTGATGATCTACCCCCGGGGCAAGGACATCAAGTCCGCGTACGACGTGGAGCTGCTCAAGCAGTGCGCCCGAGTGGCCACGGAGCTGGGGGCGGACATCGTCAAGACCAACTATACCGGGGACATCGACAGCTTCAGGGAGGTGGTCCGAGGGGCGCTGGCGCCAGTGGTCATCGCCGGCGGACCGAAGATGGACTCGGACGAGAAGCTCCTGCAGATGGTCAAGGACTCCATCGAGGCCGGGGGGAAGGGCGTCAGCATAGGCCGCAACGTCTTCCAGCACCGGAACGTGGTGGGAATCACCCGCGCCATCTCCTCCATCGTCCTGGACGACCTGGAGGTCGAGGAAGCACTGAAGTTCCTAAAGTGATCAAATGGCTCCGCCCAAGATCATATGGGTCAGGTCCGACCACCTGCCCAGCTACGACGAGAGGAAGAAGGTCGTGTCCAGCGCCCTGGAGGCTGGATACGTGCAGATCGTCATCCGCGAGGAGGACGCCGAGCTCGGGCGCCTGGGACGATACGATGCCCTGGTCCTGAAGGGCACGTCCATCTTCTTGGACGAGGAGAAGGTGGGGGAGATGGTGCAGATACGCTCCAATGATGACCTGGCACGGGCCTCCGCCCTCAAGGGACGGGTGGACAACGTCCTCATCGAGGCCAAGGACTGGAAGGTCATACCGCTGGAGAACCTGATCGCCGAATTCCAGGGCTCGAGCACCAGGCTGTTGGCCACCGCCACTTCGCCGGAGGAGGCCAAGCTATTCCTCGAGACCTTGGAGGTGGGGGTAGGGGGCGTGGCCATCGAGCCCTCTTCCCCGTCGAAGCTCAAGGCCTTCCACGTCATCCATTCCGACCAGATGCCCCAAGTGGATCTCACCAGGGCGGTGGTCTCGAGGATCGCGCCTGCCGGGGTGGGGGACCGGGTGTGCCTTGACACCTGCTCATTGCTGAAGGTGGGGGAGGGCATGCTGATCGGCTCCCAATCCGCCTGCCTGTTCCTGGTGAGCTCGGAGAGCTTGGAGAGCGAGTACGTCGCCTCCAGGCCCTTCAGGGTCAATGCAGGCGCGGTGCACGCCTATGCCCTCATGCCTACGGGCAAGACCCGTTACCTTTCCGAGATAAAGAGCGGCGACGAGGTCCTGGCCATCGATTCGGATGGCCGGTGCCGGACGGTGGTGGTGGGCAGGTCGAAGATCGAGAGGAGGCCGCTGCTCCTGCTCGAGGTCGAGGCCGGGGAAAGGAAGTACACCACCATATTGCAGAACGCCGAGACCATCAGGATGTGCACGCCGACTGGTCCAGTCTCCATCTCGGACCTCAAAGTGGGTCAGGATGTCCTAGTGCGCCTCGAGGAGGGAGGGCGGCATTTCGGCCAGGCCATATCGGAGACCATCACAGAGCTATGACGAAAATCTGCGTGTCCATCGTGGAGCTGGACGTTGAGGGGGCGGCGCAGGCGGCGAGGAGCGCCGCTGAGAAGGGCGCGGACCTGGTCGAGGTCAGGTTCGACCTCATGCCCAGCTTACCTCATGACCTATCGGCTTTCAAGAAGGTGGAGATCCCCAAGATAGCCACGCTCAGGACCGAGGCCCAGGGCGGAAGGTTCGGTGGCAAAGAGTCGACCAGGCAGGAATTCTTCCAAAGGGCCCTGCGCTCCGGCTTCGAGATGCTGGACCTCGAGTACGGCTCCCCGCTCATGGAGAGGAGGGACAAGGAGCTGCGCAGGGCGGGGGTCATCTGCTCCCACCACGACTTCGCTGGCACCCCTTCCGCCGCGACCATCCTCGACCTCATGATCAAGGCCAGCGCCGCTGAGGCCCTGCCCAAGGGCGCTTTCGCCATCAACAGTTGCAAGGACCTCCTGGCCGTCGCCGAGGCCGCCAGGATGTTCTCCTCCACGGAGAAGGAGTTCGTGCTCATCGGCATGGGCGAGCTGGGCATGCTCACCCGCGTCTCTGCGGATAGCCTCGGCTGCGCTTTCACCTATGCCTCCTCGGAAGCAGGTCGGGAGACGGCCTTGGGGCAGCTTGACCTGGCCACGATGAAACGGCTCGCCTCGAAGAGGACGGTCGTTGGCATCGCCGGGGACCCCGTGGCGCACTCCCTCTCGCCAAGGATGCACGAGGCCGCTTTCCTCGAGGCCGACGTCCCGGGCATCTATCTCAAGTTCCAAGTGAAGCAGGACGAGCTGGAGGATTTCTTCCAGGTGGCGTTGGAGTACGACCTGAGGGGCTTTAACGTCACCATCCCCCACAAGGAGGCGGTGGCACCGCTCCTCGACCGATTGGCACCAAGCGCCACGCAGGTGGGGGCGGTCAACACCGTCCTGATCGAGGAAGGCGAGTTCATCGGCCATAACACCGACGTCCATGGCGTGGAGATGACCTTCAAGGAGAGCGGGGTCGACCCCAAGGGCAAGAAGGTATTGCTGGTGGGCGCGGGCGGAGCGGCCCGGGCCTGCTGCGCCTATCTGTACGGGGCCGGGGCTAAAGTGAGCATATACAACCGGACGAGGGGCAGGGCCGAGGACCTGTGCCGATCGTTCCGCAACTGCCAGGCCATCGATTCAGACACCCTCTCCGACCAATACGACATAGTGATCAACAGCACACCCGTGGGCATGAAGGGGTTCCCTGGCGGGCTCCCGGTCCCGGAGCACGTGCTCAGACCGGGCCAATTCGTGTTGGACCTGGTCTACACCCCTCCCATCACCCCATTCCTGGAGGCGGCGGAGAGGGCGGGGGCAGCCACGGCCAACGGCGAACGCATGTTGCTGCATCAGGCGATCAAGGCCTTCGAGATCTGGACGGGCAGGACCCCTTCCTATGCCACGATGTCTTCCGCCCTGAGGGAGGTCACCAAGTGAGAGGGAAAGGCCTGTCGCACGGAGCGGGCACGATCGTGAACGCCATTGCCAATGGCAGGGGCGCGGCCTTCGGGGTGGACCTGAGGACGGTGGCCGAGGTGGAGCTCGATTCCTCGGGCATCATCGATGTGCGGATCGAGGGCTTCGAGGGGGAAGGGACCGAGCTGGCGGAGAGGTGCGTCCGCAATGTCCTGGAGAGGATGGCCAAGAGGGAGGGCTATGGGGCCAAGGTCACGACCCGTTCCCAGATCCCGATATCGCGGGGCCTGAAGAGCAGCAGCGCCGCGGCCAATGCCATCGTCCTCGCCACCTTGGACGCCTTGGACATCGAGCTCGACCTCATCAAGGCCATCAAGATCGGCACCAAGAGCGCCATCGAGGCCAGGGTCTCGGTGACCGGGGCTTTCGATGATGCTTGCGCCTCCATGCTCGGAGGGGTGGTGCTGACGGACAACCGCACCGAGAAGGTGCTCAAGCGGGACAGGCTGCCCGAGGGCCTCAAGGTGGTGATGCACGTACCAGGGTTCCAGGTGCGCAAGGGCTCGCTGCCCTTGGAAAGGTTCAGGGCCACGGCACCAGCGGCGCAGGCGGCCTTCGAGCGCGCCAAGCGAGGCGAGTACAAAGAGGCCATGGTCATCAACTCCTTGGCCTGCACGTCGGCCCTGGGCCTTAGCATGGACCCGACCTACAAGGCCCTCGCGGCCGGGGCCTTCGCCGCCGGACTATCTGGCACAGGGCCAGCGACGGTGATGCTCGTGGAGGAGCGCAAGCTCCCCGACCTGTGCTCCTTGTTCGAGGAGAAGGAGCTGATAATCACGGAAATCTACAATGACCAGGAGGTTCGCAAATGAGATTGGTGGTGAGGCCATCGGAGGCCAGCGGCACGGTCGCCGCCTCCCCCTCCAAGAGCTATTCGCATCGGGCGCTGGTGCTGGGCCTGCTCGCCGACGGACGCTCCCAGTTGAGGGACGTGCTCCTGAGCGGCGACACCCTGGCCACGCTCAGGGCCGCAGAGATGCTGGGCGCCCGTGCGGAGGTTAAGGGCAGCAACGTCACCATGGACGGTGGCAAGCTGGTCTGCCCCGACAACGTGATCGACGCCGAGAACTCCGGCACCACCATCCGCATCATGGCCGGGATAGCCTCGCTCCTTCCCTGCGCCACTGTCCTGACGGGGGACTCGTCGGTACGCAAGCGGCCGATGCAGCCCCTGATCGATGCCCTGGGCGAGCTCGGGGTGCAATGCTTCTCCACCCGCGGAAACGGAATGGCCCCTTTGCTGGTGCGGGGGCCGAACCGAGGCGAGAGGTGCTCGATCAAGGGGGACGTCAGCTCGCAGTTCATCTCCTCCCTCCTCATCTCCTCGGTCCTGAAGGAGGTGGACACCGAGATCTCGCTCTCCACCCCGCTGAAGTCCAAGCCCTACGTCGAGATGACCATGGGCATGATGCGCGGCTTCGGGGCCAGGGTGGACATGACCCGGTCCGGTTTCCTCGTGCCAGGAAGGCAGAGGTACGCCCCGCAGGCCTATCGCGTTCCTGGCGACTACTCGTCGGCGGCGTTCCCTCTGGTAGCTGGCGCCTTGACCGCGGGCGTGGCCGTGACCGGCCTCGACCCCGAGGACAAGCAGGGCGACAAGGCCATCATCGACATCCTGGAGGGCTTCGGGGCCGAGATCCGGCGCGGGAGCACCTCCATACGCGCCTCGGTGGGAAGGCTGGAAGGCTCGACCGTGGATTTGGCGGACGCGCCTGACCTCTTCCCCATCGTGGCCGTCCTCGGCTCCCAGGCCAAGGGGACGACGGAGATCTTCAACGCCGAGCACGTGCGCCTCAAGGAGAGCGACCGCATCCGCTCCACCACCGATTTCCTGAGGGCGATGGGGGCGGACGTGCGCGAGACCAAGGATGGGTGCGTGATCAAGGGGCCTTGCGCCCTCAAGGGAGGGGTGGTGGACTCGCTGGACGACCACCGCATCCTCATGGCGGCGGCGATAGCCGCGATGGTGGCCCAGGGGACCACCAGCATCACCCACGGCGATTGCTTCAAGATATCCTATCCCCGCTTCCTGGAGGACCTGACCTCGCTGGGGGCGGACATGGGGCTGATGGAATGAACACCTATGGCATGGCTTTCCGAATCACCGTGTTCGGCACATCCCATGGGCCGGGCATCGGCTGCGTGATCGACGGATGTCCCGCGGGCATCGAGGTCTCCCAGGCGACGATCCAGAAGGACCTGGACCGGCGGAAGCCCTCCTCGGGCATCGGCACTCCGCGGGCCGAGGAGGATCTGGTCCTGGTGCAATCCGGGGTCCACGAGGGCAGGACGAACGGATCTCCCATCCAGATGTTCATCGAGAACCGGGACCGTGACAGTTCCAAGTACGCCGCCTTCAAACGCACCCCGCGGCCGGGCCATGCGGACTACCCTGCGCTGGTCAAATACGGTCCAGAGCACGACATCCGTGGCGGGGGCCAGTTCTCCGGCCGCATGACCGCGCCCCTGGTGGCAGCGGGCTCGGTGGCCAAGTCCCTGCTGGCCACCAAGGGGGTCAGGTTCGCGGCATATTCGCAGGCGATAGGAGGCGTGAGGGACGTGGACGAGCGCTCCCTCCACGACGTCCTTGACCGGGCCTACCAGCGTCCTACCCGGGCCGCGACCGACCAGTTGGACGAGAGGATGCGCGCCGAGATACTGGCCGCCAAGGAGGACGACGACTCGGTGGGCGGGGTGGTGCGCTGCTTCATCGATGGCCTGCCCGTAGGGCTGGGCGAGCCTTTCTTCGACACCCTGGACGGGGAGCTGGCCAAGCTGCTCTTCGCCATCCCTGCGGTCAAGGGCGTGGAGTTCGGTAACGGCTTCAGGGCATCGGGGATGAGGGGCTCGCAGAACAACGATGTATACCATTTCGAGGAGGGGAGGGTGCGCACCTCCAGCAATAATTCGGGCGGGGTCCTGGGCGGCATGAGCAACGGCATGCCCTTGGACCTCAAGGTGGCCTTCAAGCCCACCGCGTCCATTCCCAAGGCGCAGAGGACCGTGGACCTCGGCACCGGGAAGGAGGCCATGCTTAAAATCGAGGGACGGCATGACCCTTGCATAGTCCCGCGCGCGGTGGTGGTCGTGGAGGCCGTCTCCGCGCTGGTGATCGCCGACCTGATGATGAGGGGGGGATACATTGCCAGAACATGTTGACGCTATCCGATGGCACATCGAGGAGACGGACAACCAGATCATGGACCTTATCGGTCAGAGGATGAGGTTGGCCAAGGAGATGGGGCAGCACAAGGTGGGCAAAGGCATGCCGGTCCGCAACCTACGCGTGGAGGAGCAGGTCATGGCCAGGTTCGCCTCCAGGGCCAAGCAGGCCGAAGTCTCCGAGGAGGCGGCGCGGAGCATTGCCAAGATCCTCCTGCACGAGAGCGAGGACGCCCAGTTCCGCATGCCCCGCACGGAGCCGAAGCGCATCACGGTGGTCGGGGGCTCGGGCAAGATGGGGGCTTGGCTGTGCCGCTTCTTCGAGTCGCAAGGGCACAAGGTCATGGTGAACGACGTGGTCTCCAGCACCAGCTTCCCCTATGAGAACGACCTCAAGCGCGCCGTCTCCCAGGCCGATGTGATTGTCGTGGCCACGCCCATCGACGCGGCCAAGGAGATGCTGGACAGGGTATTGGCGTTGAAGCCGAAGGGGCTGGTCCTGGACATCGTCTCCATCAAGGCCCAGCTAATACCCAGCCTGCGCGCGGCAGCGGAGAAGGGGTTGAAGGTCTGCTCCCTGCACCCCATGTTCGGACCGGACACCACCTCCCTCATCTACCAGAACCTGCTCATTTGCGACTGCGGCTCCAAGGAGGGGGTGGAGAGCGCGCATGCCCTGTTCGATTACACCGGAGCGGAGATACATGACGTGAGCGTGGAGGAGCACGACCGGCTCATGTCCTATGTGCTAGGCATGTCGCACGCGCTCAACATCGCATTCTTCAATACGCTGGTGAAGAGCGGGCTAACCGTCAAGGAGCTGGAACACGCCTCATCCACCACTTTCCGCAACCAGAAGTGCACCTCCATGCGGGTGGCCAACGAGAACCCCGAGCTTTACTATCAGATACAGCATGTCAACCCGCACACCAAGGAGACCTTGGACCTGCTGGTGCGGTCCATCGAGGATATCCGCGCGGCGGCCATGGCCCAGGAGAGCGACGAGTTCGTGAAGATCATGGAGCAAGGGCGAGCGTACTACGGAGGGAGCGAATGAGCAAGATGCAGGTAGCGGTGCTGGGCGCCACCGGGATGATCGGGCAGAGGTTCGTGCAGTTGCTGGAAGGGCACCCATGGTTCGAGATGGAAGGGCTCTATGCCTCGGAGCGCTCCGAAGGCAAGCGTTTGGCGGAGGTCAACCGGGTGAAGGACCATGCCTTCATGCAGGAGACCCTGTCCAGACGCATCGAGCAGATCGACACCGCCAAGATCGCCAAGAACTGCAGGGTCGCGTTCTCCGGGCTGCCCTCGGACATCGCCAAGGACTTCGAGGCCAAGCTGTCCGAGGCGGGGGTCGCGGTCTTCTCCAACGCCGCTGCGCACCGCATGCGCGAGGACGTTCCGATAATCATCCCCGAGGTGAACTCCGAGCACTTGGAGATCGTCAAGACCCAGCCCACCTATCCCAAGGGAGGGTACATCGTCACCAACGCCAACTGCTCCACCACCGGCATGGCCGCCCCCTTGAAAGCATTGCAGGACCCCTTCGGCCTGGAGCAGGTGGTCGTCTCCACCTATCAGGCGGTCTCCGGCGCAGGCTACCCTGGGGTCCCTTCCCTGGACATCCTCGGCAACGTGATCCCGCACATCAAGGGCGAGGAGGAGAAGATGGAGGCGGAGGCGGTCAAGATACTGGGGACGTATCGCGATGGCAGGATACATGACGCCAGCTTCCAGGTGCTGGCGTCCTGCGTCCGGGTGCCGGTCCACGACGGACATCTTGAGGCCTTGGTGGTCAAGACCTCCAAGGACGCGAGCGCGGAGGACTACGCCAAGGCCATGAGGGCCTTCCGCGCCGAGCCGCAGTGGCTGGAGCTTCCTTCGGCGCCGAAGGTCCCGATCATCGTGCGCGAGGAGGCGGACCGGCCGCAGCCCCTTTGGGACGTCAACGCTGGCGAGCCGGCGCGGGCCAAAGGCATGGCCGTCACGGTGGGGAGGGTGCGAAAGAAGGATAAGTACGTCAAGTTCTTCCTACTCTCCCACAACACCATCCGCGGCGGGGCGGGGGGTTCGGTGATCAACGCCGAGCTGGCCCATGCCAAGGGGATGTTGCGTTGAGGGTTAGATATAAATCTTCACAATCGTTATGGAAGTGAAAGGCTTCGGGTTGAGAGCATGAGGCGCACCTACGAGGAGATAAACAAGAAGATCAAGAAGGGCGACGCGGTGGTCCTCACGGCGGAGGAGGTCATCGACGTAGTCGAGCGCGATGGCATAGAGAAGGCCACCAAGGAAGTGGACATCGTGACCACCGGAACCTTCGGCGCCATGTGCTCCTCGGGCGCCTTCATCAACTTCGGGCATTCCGAGCCGCCCATCAAGATGGCCAAGGTGTGGCTGAACGACGTCCCGGCCTACACTGGCATAGCCGCGGTCGACGCCTACATCGGAGCCACCGAGCTGCGCGAGGACGGCGACATGAGCTATGGGGGCGCGCACGTCATCGAGGACCTGATCGCCCGAAAGCCCGTGCGGCTGCGCGCCACCGCCTACGGCACCGACTGCTACCCCAGGAAGGAGATCGACACCTACATCTCGCTCTCCACGGTGAACCAGGCCTACATGTACAACCCCAGGAACGCCTACCAGAACTACGGCGTCGCCACCAATTCCTCCGAGAAAACGCTCTTCACCTACATGGGCAAGCTGCTGCCCAAGTACGGGAACGCGACCTACTCCAGCGCCGGTCAGCTCTCGCCCCTGCTCAACGACCCCCATCTGCGGACCGTCGGCATCGGCACCCGCATCTTCCTGGGAGGGGCGCAGGGGTACGTGGCATGGGAGGGGACCCAGTACAAGACCAGCCCGCCAGAGCGAAACGGTGTCCCTACTGGCTCAGCCAGGAACTTGGCGGTCGTGGGAGACCTGCGGGAGATGAGCCCCGAGTTCATCAGGGCCCTGGTCTTCAACAAGTACGGCACCACGCTCGGGGTCGGGATCGGGGTACCTATCCCCATCCTGGACGAGGAGATGATGAAGTGCGTTTCCATCAAGGACTCGGAAATCTTCGCTCCGGTCCTCGACTATTCCGTGCAATCCCGGGACCGACAGGCGATCCGTGAGGTCTCTTATTCCGAGCTCCGCTCAGGCGGCATCGAGGTCGGTGGAAAGAAGGTCCGCACCTCCTCGCTCTCCTCCTATTCCAAGGCCAGGCTCATCGCGGAGACCTTGAAGAAGAGCGTCCAGGAGGGCAGGTTCCTGCTCACCGAGCCGGTGGCCAGGCTTCCCGAGGAGAGAACGATGAACCTACTTGACCTCCACAGCCGCGAGGAGGTGGCCTGATGACGGTGAAGAAGTTCCTGCTCACCTTCACGCCAGAGAACGTCTCCGAGCCGGTCACCTACCGCCTGGTGAAGGAGTTCGACATCATGATCAACATCCTCCGCGCCGAGGTGGACGAGAAGGGCGGGAGGCTGATGATCGCCATGGAGGGCAGCGGGTTGCAGATCGACCGCGCCGTCAAGTTCCTGGAATCGTCCGGCGTCAACGTGCAGGAGCTGAAGGAGTTCGTCAGGAAGGACGACAAACGATGCACCGATTGCGGCATGTGCGTGTCCATATGTCCCGTCTCCGCGTTCCAGGTGGAAAAGGGGACGTGGAAGGTGACGTTCCTCAACGAGAGGTGCATCGCCTGCGGGATGTGCGTCGACGCCTGCCCGCCGGGCGCGATAAGGCTCAGAGCCCAGGTCTGAGCCCGCCCTAGGATGTGAACCATCTGCCGTGGCATCGAGGGCAAGTTTAAAATGAGCAATTGGCAATGACCCTTCGGCCTTCGGAAAAAAGGCGAGGATGAGAGGATGGCTGTGCGGACCAAGCTCTTGGCGCTGGGATTGACTTTCTGCTTCGTGGCATCACTGATGCTGTTCATCGCCTCCCCGGCGCTGGCATCCGAGGGTGAGGGCGAAGGCGACCTTGGACCGTCACCGGAGAACGGCCTAACCGTGGCCATCGGCGGGGTTGTCGGGGTCTATGTCTTCCTCGGGCTCATTTTGTTCAACGTGCTGCGCAAGAGGAAGAAGCAGCAGATGAAGATGTGAGATGAGCAGAAGCCAGGGAATCAGCGGGACCGTCCGGCACCATTTCGAAGTGGGCGAGACCGCAGTCACCATCGTGGCCGAGGCGCGATTCGTTCCATTCGCCAAGGAATCCATCTTCCGCTCGCGTTCGATAATCCAGGGATTAATCGCCCAGGACCCCTTGTTCAAGGACACTTTGGAGCCATATGATGAGCCAGAGGGCTCCGACCCGATCATCAGGAGGATGTGCGCCGCCGCGAGGAAGGCGAACGTCGGTCCCATGGCGGCCGTCGCCGGCGCCATCGCCGAGGAGGCGGTCCGGGCCATGGTCGGCGCGGGGGCGAGGCAGGCGGCGGTGGATAACGGCGGGGACATCTCCATGTTCCTCAGCGAGCCGATGGAGGTCGGGATATTCGCGGGGGAGTCATCTGTCAAGGACCTGGGGATGCGCTTCCCCGCGGAGGGAAGATATTACAGCATATGCACCTCGTCCGGGACCGTCGGGCCCTCCATCTCCTTCGGGATCGCCGATGCGGCCGTGGTACTCGCTGAGGATGCCGCGTTGGCGGATGCCTGCGCCACGCGCCTGGGGAACGAGGTGCAGACCTCGGAGGAGGAGGGCATGCTCTACGCCCTGGAGGCCATCTTGCGAATAGAAGGCGTGGATGGTGCGCTGGTGATAGTTGGCGACAAGGTCGCCATGCAAGGCAGGCTACCCCAACTCGTGAAGGTCAAGTTGTCCCCTGGCTCCATCTCGAGATTGGAGCACTGAGGCACTTTCACACCTCCCGGGCGACCTATTATGGTCGGAACAAGCGTTCATTCATGAAGGTGAAAGGGCCATGGAGATCCCCGGCAATGTCCTAGATTGGCTGCTCAAGGGACCATCTTGGGTCAGTTACCGCGCTAACAAGGACCTCCTGGAGAGACCCGACGCCGACCTGGACGAGCTTTGGCAAGAAGTAAAGCGTGACCCTTCCGTCCGCGACCTGGTGGCTCAAGTCGGCGCCTGGCCATGGCCGAGGCTGACCTCCCACCGCTCGGCAGCGCACCCGTTGCACAAGCTCGTGTTCCTGGCGGACCTCGGCTTCTCCATTGAGGACGTGGAGATCGCGCCCACGATTGAGAGGTTGCTCGAGCATCGCTCATCAGAAGGCCCCTTCCAAATGGTAGCGAACGTGAGCAAGAGCTACGGCGGAACGGGTGAGGACGTGAGAGCTTGGGCGCTATGCGACACGCCCTCGATCGCCTACTCGCTTGCGACCATGGGATTGAGGGACGATGAGAGAGTGCGCAAGGCGGTGTCATACCTGATACGACTGGTCCGTCCCAACGGCTGGCCTTGCGCGGTGTCCAAGGAGATGGGCAAGTTCCGCGGACCGGGTCGGAAGGGGGACCCGTGCCCTTATGCGAACCTGATAATGCTGAAGCTCCTGTCCACCGACCCCTCCTGGAGCGATTCACAGGAGGCGAGGGACGGGGTGGAGACGGCCCTCTCCCTTTGGAGCAGGAGCAAGGAGGAGCATCCCTACCAGTTCTACATGGGGACCGACTTCCGCAAGCTCAAGGTCCCGTTCGTCTGGTACGACCTCATGCACTTGGCCGAGGTCCTGAGCCGCTTCCCCCGGGCGACCAAGGACGAGCGCCTGGCCGAGATGACCTCCCTCATCAGGGAGAAGATGGACGACGAGGGCCGCTTGACGCCCGAGTCCGTCTGGATGGATTGGAAGGGGTGGGAGTTCGGGCAGAAGAAGGAGCCCTCCAGATGGCTGACCCTTACGGCCTACCGCATTCTGGGCCGATGCGGGACCTGAGGCCGGCGGGCCTTCATCAGCTCCTCGTGCCTGTAGCATTCCACCAGGTGGTCGTTGACCATCCCCACCGCCTGCATGAACGCGTAGCAGATGGTAGGACCAACGAATCTGAATCCCTTCTCGCGCAATGCTGCGCTCATCCTTTCCGACTCGGGCGTGGCCGCGGGCATTTCCTTGAATGACTTGAAGCTGTGATGGATCGTCCTTCCACCCACGAAGCTCCAGATGAAGGCGTCGAAGCTCCCATGCTCCCTCTGCACCTGCAAGAGGCGCTGGGCGTTGTTCACAGCCGCCTCGATCTTCTGCCGGTTGCGCACGATTCCTTTGTCCTCCAGCAGAGTATTGACCTTGCGCGCGTCATATCCAGCCACCTTCCTAGGGTCGAAGCCGTCGAAAGCCTTGCGGAACGCCTCCCGTTTGCGCAGAACGGTGAGCCAGCTCAGCCCCGCCTGCATGCAGTCCAGGGTAAGATGCTCGAAGAGCAGGTCGTCATCGTGCACGGGGGTGCCCCATTCCTTATCGTGATAGGATATCAACAGCTCATCGTCCCCCCAGGGGCAGCGCTTCCTCGGCGCGGGCATGGCACATTGAAACGCTTCCTCTAGGCAATAATCCATTGGTCGTGGAGGTCTAGCGATCGAGCAGGAATGACGCGTAGACCTTAGTTCCCCATGCCGCCGTATCCCTATCGATAATGAAAAATTTTCACCTTTTTTCACCTCTTTTTCGAGCATCTGGATATTATCTAAAAAACTCGTATCAAAAGTGATTCTCAACTCTGATATCTTATATACCGATCAGAGGGCTCAAAGGAATAAAGTGAGGGACACGATGATGCAAGCCCTAGAAACTTCAAGTCTATTGACCGAGGAATACTCCATCAAGGTGCTGGTCGCGCTCATGGGACTGCCCAAGAGCGTGAACGAGCTGAGCGAGAAGCTCGGCATCCCCATCGCCGCCTGCTATCGGAGGATTAGGTCTCTCGAGAAGGCGGGACTACTCTACTGCGTGGACCGAGGTCTGACCCAAAAGGGCAAGCGCGTTTGCCTTTATAAGGCCAGGATCAGGAACGGCATGATCCTGCTGGAGAAGAACAAGGTAAGGGTCAGGCTGGACATGATCGATGGAAGCATCGAGAACTACGATTACGACGCCATGGCGCCGCAGGCTGCCCCGGACGTTAAGGCGGACGGGCACCCGGCCAGCATGTGAGAGCGCACCTCACCTTCAAAACTTAAAAGCTGAAGATCAACTCTCGCCCCCCCGGGGGCTTGGCCCGTCGATTAGGACGGTGCCAAGCCCTTTCTTTTGTTTTTTTTAGTGCAAATCGGCCAGCATGCTCGACATTAGTCGAGTTTAAGTAGCCATTGGTCATTGCGTGTTTAGATTGTCACAGGTGAGCAAGTGACACTGCGATTGGCCGTGCCGAACAAGGGGAGGCTGAGCGAGCGCTCGGTCCAGATTTTGAAGCAAGCAGGCCTGGAGATCGAGGATTCGGACGACCGCAAGCTGTTCGCGGCAGTGAAGAAGCGCGACTTCGCGGTGATGTTCGTGAGGGCCGCGGACATCGTCAACTTCGTCTCGAAGGGGGCGGTGGACGTAGGGATCACGGGCAAGGACCTCGTGCTCGAGGCTGGGTTGGATGTAAAAATCGTCTACGACCTGAGCTTCGGCCATTGCAGGCTGTCCATAGCCGCTCCCGAGTCTGCGGGCATCGAGGATGTACAGGACATCAAGGACGGCTCGGTGGTTGCCACCTCCTTCCCCAACCTTACAAAGAAGTACTTCGCCAAGGCGGGGAAAAAGATAGAGGTGACGACAATTTCGGGGGCCGCCGAGGTCACCCCACACATCGGTGTGGCGGACCTGATCGTCGACCTGGTCAGCTCTGGCTCCACCCTCAAGGTGAACCACCTGAAGGAAGTTGCGGTCGTCGCCCGCTCCAACGCCGTGGTGATCGTCAACGAGGACTCCTACAAGAAGAAGAGGGAGGACATCGACGAACTGGTGGCGGCCATCGAGAGCGTGGAGAGCGCCGCCAACAAGAAGTACCTGATGGCTGACGTGCCCACGAAGTCCTTGGATTCGGTGCGCAAGTACTTCCCTGGCATCGCCGGGCCCACCGTCATGAACATCGCGGGACGCGACGACGTGGTCGCAGTTCATGTGGTCATTGACAAGGACAATGTGTACGACGCCATCACCAGGCTGAAGAAGATGGGCGCGACCGGGATTCTGATCGTGCCCATCGATCGCATGGTTCCGTAGGTGAGGCCATGAAGCTTGAGTGGCAGAGATCCACCGTTCGGGACATACCCCTTTACTATAACCCCAAGGTCTCAGGGCTGCGCATGGACACCTCCACCAATCCCCTAGGGGCGAATCCAGCCGCTAAGGAGGCCTTGATGGAATGCATGGAGATGGACCTTAACCAGTACCCATCGCCCTACTCGGACGCGCTGAGGGGCGCGCTGGGCGAGCTCTACTCACTGCCTCCTGAGGACTTCGTGGTGGGGAATGGCTCCGACGAGGCCTTGGACATCATCTTCAAAAGCTTCCTGGAGCCGGGAGAGACCGTGGTCCTTCCATACCCAGGCTATTCGTTGCACTCCTATTTCGTTAAGGTGAACGCCGGCAAGGCCATGTTCGTGGACCTCAGGGACGACTTCCAGCTGGACGTGGAGAGGCTCAATCGGGCCAAGGGCAAGGTGCTCTTGCTGTGCAACCCCAACAACCCGACCTCCAACACCTTCCGCCACCAGGACATCGAGGCGGTGATCAACGGCGTCCCAGACCGGATCGTGGTGGTGGACGAGGCGTACGGGGAGTTCGCCGGCAAGTCCTTCATCCCGGAACTGCAGGACTATGATAACGTCATCGTCACTAGGACGTTCTCCAAGGCCTATGCCTTGGCTGGAATGCGCATCGGCTATGCCGTCTCCAATCCTGATCTGGCGGGCGTCATGCAACGCGTCAAGATCCCCTACTCCCTGAACCGGGTCTCGGAAATGGTCGCCCTCAAGGCGCTGAAGGACCAAGAGTTCGTCAGGCACAGCGTAAAGGTCGTCAATGAAGGGAGGAAGCAGCTGCATGACGGGCTGAGCCGACTGGGCTTCGAGGTGTTCCTGAGCGAGGCCAACTTCATATTATTCAAGGGCAAGATCGACCACAGGTTGCTGGTGGAGAGGCTGGCCAAGAAGGGCGTCATGATCCGCGACTTCGGGGACAAGCGCCGCTTGGAGAACTGCGTCCGCACCACCATCGGCACCGAGGGGATGAACCGATTGTTGCTGGACAAGATGGCGGAGGTGCTGCGGGAATGCCGGTGAGGATGGCCGTCGCCGATTACGGCGTGGGCAACCTGCATTCCATCCGCAAGGCGCTGGAGAACTGCGGGGCCAAGCCCTACATCGTCGAGGACATGCGCGAGCTCCTGGAAGCGGCGTGCATCGTGCTCCCCGGGGTCGGCGCCTTCGATAAGACCATGGAGCGCCTGCAGCCCATCAAGCAGGGGCTGGTAGGCAAGCTGGAGAACGGCACCCCATGCCTGGGGATCTGCATCGGAGCGCAGATACTGTTCGAGGGTAGCGAGGAAGGCAGGCAGGCTGGCCTCGGCTTCTACCAGGGCATGGTCATCAAGCTCAAGGCGGAAAGGGTGCCGCACATGGGCTGGAACTCGGTCCGGACGGAGGACCCGATCTTCCAGGGCATCCGATCGCCCTTCTTCTACTTCGCGCACTCCTACTATGGCATGCCGAGCGAGGACACCGCCATTGGCTCCACCGATTACTTTGGCCAGGTGCCCACCCTCTTCCTCAAGGAACGGACCTATGGCACGCAGTTCCACCCGGAGAAGTCGTCCGAGTCGGGCATGCGCTTCTTGCGCAATTTCGTCAAATTCGCGGAGGGCTCCGCATGATGGTCCTACCGGCGGTGGACATCCTCGATGGCAGGATGGTACAGCTGGTAGGCGGCAAGCCCGGCACGGAGCAGATCGTGCTCCCCGACCCATTAGAGGTGGCCAAGGACTGGGAGGGGAAGGGTGCCCCCATGGTCCACGTCATCGACCTGGATGGAGCGTTCGGCAAGGGGGGCAATCCCAACCTCATCCACCGCATGCTGATCGAGCTGAAGATCCCAGTCCAGGTCGGGGGCGGCATCCGTTCCACGGCCATGGTGGACCAGTATATGGACTGGGGCGCGGCCCGGGTAATCGTGGGCACCAAGGCCATCATGGACACCAACTGGTTGACGGACGTTTCCCAGGCGCATCCGGGGAAGGTCGTCCTTGCCCTTGACACCGCAAAGGGGCACATCCAGGTCAAGGGCTGGCAGGAGGCCTCCAAGCTCACTTTGGAGCAGATTTTCACAATCATCAAGCCGCTGCCTTTGGCGGCGGTCCTGCACACCGACGTGGACGTCGAGGGCCGGGCACAAGGAATAAATGCCGCCGAGGTGCGTAAGTTCGTGGAGCGATGCCCGCACAAGGTGATCGCCTCCGGCGGCATCCGGGGCATGGAGGATATCCGGGCCTTGGAATCGATCGGCGCGGAGGCCTGCGTGGTTGGCATCGCCCTGTATACCAAGAGGATCAATCCAGTTGATATCTGGAGGCGTGCTAGATGAACCGAGTCGCAACCATTGATAGGGAGACCAAGGAGACCAAGATCGAGCTCAGGCTGGACCTCGATGGCTCTGGAGACGCGGACATTAACTGCGATGACCAGTTCCTGACCCACATGCTCGAGTCGCTGGCCAAGTACTCGGACTTCGACCTCACCTTATGTGCCAAGGGGGACAACGAGCACCACCTCTTGGAGGATGTGGCCATCGTGCTGGGGATGGCCCTGAAAGAGGCCATCGGCGACCAGCCCATCCAAAGGATCGCGTCCTCCATGGTGCCCATGGACGATGCCTTGGTGGTGGTGGCCATGGACCTCATCGACCGCCCCTATGTGGACATAGAGTGCCCAGACCCTCTCTACCACCACTTCCTGCGCTCGGTGGCGATGAATTCGGGGATGACGCTACACGTCAAGGTGGTGAGGGGTTTCGACGACCATCACATCGTGGAAGCGACGGTGAAGGCCCTAGGCCGGGCTCTGAACAAGGCCGTGGCGCAGAGGGAGCGGATGCTCAGCACCAAGGCCAAGCCGAAAGTGAGGAAGAAATAGATGTTGACCAAGAGGATCATTCCCTGCCTGGACGTAAGGGACGGCGTGACGGTGAAGGGCGTCAACTTCGTGAACCTCCAGGAGGTGGGCGACCCACCGGAGATGGCTTCCGCCTACGAGGCCCAGGGAGCGGACGAGATCGTGTTCCTGGACATATCCGCATCCGCCGAGGGCAGGAAGACGCTGATGCATGTGGTGGAGAGGACCGCGGAGCGCCTATTCGTGCCATTGACGGTCGGGGGAGGCATCCGCAGCAAGGAGGACATGCGCACCGCCTTGAACGCCGGGGCGGACAAGGTGTCCGTGAACACCATCGCGGTGCAGAGGCCACAGGTCATCAGCGAGTGCGCCGAGGACTTCGGCAGGCAGTGCGTGGTGGTGGCCATCGACGCCAAGCGCGAGGGCCAGAGCTGGAAGGTCTACACCCACGGGGGACGGAGGAGGACGGAATTGGACGCCGTCGAATGGGCGGCCATGGCCCAGGACCTCGGCGCGGGTGAGATCCTCCTGACCAGCATGGACGCGGACGGGACCAAGGACGGTTACGACCTTCCCCTGACGCAGAGGGTGGCGGACGAGGTGGACATCCCGGTGATCGCCTCTGGCGGATGCGGGAACGCCCAGCACATCTATGAGGTGCTCTCCAGCACCGGGGCGGAGGCGGCGTTGGCGGCCTCCATCTTCCACTACGGAGAGCTGACCGTGAAACAGGTGAAGGATTATCTCAGGGAACGGGGGGTGCCGGTCCGATGACGGAGCTGAAGTTCGACGAAAAGGGATTGATACCGGTCATCGTCCAGGACGCTCTTACCTCGGAGGTCCTGATGATGGCCTATGCCGACCGCGAGGCGTATGACAAGATGCTGGAGACGAGGAGGACGCACTTCTTCTCTAGGTCGAGGCAGAAGCTATGGATGAAGGGGGAGAGCTCCGGACACGTCCAGGACATCGTCTCCATGCAGGCGGACTGCGATGGCGATTGCCTGCTGGTGCGCGTCAGGCAGACCGGGGTGGCCTGCCATCTGGAGCGGCCTTCCTGCTTCGAGGAGGTGCTCTTGGGCGACCTGAAGGGGACCTCGGCCATCCTACCCGAGCTCATCAGGGTGATCCACGACCGCAAGCTAAACCCCAAGGAGGGCAGCTATACCAGTTCGCTGTTAAGCAACGAGGACCGTATGCTGAAGAAGGTGGTGGAGGAGGCGACCGAGGTCGCGCTGGCCTCGAAGTCCGCGGACAAGAGGATGCAGGCCTGGGAGGTGGCGGACCTCGTCTATCACCTACTGGTGGTGCTCGAGGGCGAGGATATATCCCTAGAACAGGTCTACCAGATGCTCTGGGAAAGGAGGAAGTGAGATGCGCATAGAACTGCACTCGCACACGCTGCTCTCGGACGGAGAGCTGATACCCATCGAGCTGGCCAGGCGCGCGGTGGTCAAGGGCCACCAGGCCTTGGCCATCACCGACCACGCCTCGTTATCGAACCTTGACCGCCTCATCTCCGAGGCCAGGAGGGACGTCGAGCTCGCCGCCGAATGGGGGCTGGACCTGATCGTGGGCGTGGAGATCACTCATGTCCCAGCGCGACGCATAGACCAGGTGGTCAAGGAGGCCCGCAAGAAAGGGGCGGAGCTGATCGTCATCCACGGGGAGACCATCAACGAGCCGGTGGAGAAAGGCACCAACCGCGCCGCGGTCACCAATCCCGAGGTGGACATACTCGCCCACCCCGGTTTCATCACCATGGACGAGGCGGAGCAGGCCAAGCGCAACGACGTCATCTTGGAGATAACCTCCAGGCGGTCGCACAACCCCACCAACGGGCACGTGGCCAAGATGGCCTTGGAGGCCGGGGCCAGGATGGTGGTCAACACCGACGCCCATGCCCCCTCGGACCTCATTGACGCCGAGACCGCGCTCATGGTCGCGCGAGCCGCGGGACTGCCCGAGAGGGACGCGCAAAAGGCGGTCTTCGATGTTCCACAGGAGCTAGTGCGGAGGGTGAGGGGCAGATGAAGGTGATGAAGTTCGGGGGCTCCTCGCTGAAGAGCGGGGAGGCGATGAAGCGGGTCTGCAAGATCATCTCTTCCGACAGCGAGCTAAAGGTGGTGGTGGTCTCCGCCCTCTCCGGGGTCACGGAGGAGCTCATCCAGTTCATCAGCCAGCTGCGCAAGGAGGACGAGATCGAGGCCTTCATCAAAGGGATGGAGGACAAGCACATCGCCCTGCTGACCGATAGCGTAGATAGCGAGACCATCCAGAAGGAGGCGTCCGCCAAGATCAAGGACAAGCTCACCCGGCTGGAGAGGGCGTTGTACGGCTTCGTGTACCTGGAGGAGCTGACGCCCCGCACCAAGGACCTCATTCAATCATTAGGGGAGAGGCTCTCGGTGATAGTGGTGGCAGCAAGCCTCCAAGACATGGGGGTGAAGGCCGTGCCCATCGACGCGGACGAGCTGGGCATCATCACGGACGGGGTGTATGGAGGAGCGAGCGCCGTCCTCGACGCCACGGCCAAGAACATCTGCCCCCGCCTCCGCCACATGTTCGACCGGGGCGAGACGCCCGTGGTGACAGGTTTCTTCGGACGCACCATCGAAGGCCACGTCACCATCTTCGGGCGCAACGGCTCGGACTACTCCGCCGCCGTGGTGGCCAACGCCTTGAACGCGGACTCTCTGGAGATCTGGAAGGACGTGGATGGCTTCATGTCCGTGGACCCTAAGATCGTGAAGGAAGCGGTCCCCATCGATTCGCTCTCCTACGACGAGGCGGCCGAGCTATCGTACTTCGGGGCCCAAGTGCTCCATCCCAGGACCGTAGAGCCAGCTAGGATGAAGAACATCACCATCTACGTGAAGAACGTCTTCCGGCCCGAGCTGCGGGGAACGGCCATCAAGCCCTCTGGAGTGCAGAAGGCGCAGGGCATCAAGTCCATTTCCTTCATGAAGAACATGTCCATCATCAAGATCTACGGCGCCGGAGCCGGCACCAAGACCGGCGTGATCTCGGAGATATCCAGCAAGCTCACCGATGCCGGCGTGAACATCTACTCCGCCGCCACGTCGCAAACTTGCGTGGCCTTCCTCATCGCCAAGCACGACCTGACCATGGCGCAACGCGCCCTGGAGGCGTCGAAGAAGGGCGTTATCGAGAGGATCGAGACCACCGATGACGTCGCCCTGCTCTGCGTGGTGGGCGAGGGCCTCGGATATGAGAAGGGCATCGCGGCCCGGGTCTTCACCGCCGTGGCCAAGGAGGGAGTGAGCGTGAACATGATCTCCGCCGGGGCGTCCCTGGTGGCCTATCACTTCACCGTGGACAAGAAGGACCTGGAGCGGACGACCAAGGCGATCCATGTCGAGTTCTTCCATAAGGCAGGTTGAGATGAGGCGCAAGGTGGCGTTCCAGGGAGTGCATGGCGCGTTCAGCGAGGACGCGGTGTTCTCCTACTTCCAGGATGATGTGGAAGCGATCCCCTGCAACGAGTTCGAGGAGGTCTTCGAGATGGTCGAGAAGGGGGAGGTCTCGCATGCCGTGGTCCCGGTGGAGAACTCCCTCGAGGGCAGCGTCACCACCGTGAGCGACCTTCTCTTGGACAGCGACCTAACGGTCACGGGGGAGGTCCTGGTCCTGGTGCGCCACTGCCTCATCGGGCAGCCTGATTCCAGCATGGAGACGATCAAGAGGGTGTACTCGCACCCCCAAGCGCTCGGGCAGTGCCGCTCCTTCCTCTCCCAGCACCCCGCATGGGAGAAGATACCCTCGTACGATACCGCGGGCAGCGTCAAGCTGGTCAAGGAGCGCGGCCGCATGGAGGAGGCGGCCATAGCCTCCAAGCGCGCCGCCACCTTCTACGGCATGAAGGTGCTGCAGGAGGACATCCAATCGTCCACGCGCAACTTCACCCGCTTCTTCGTGGTGGAGAAGACCACCTCCATGCCGACCGAGGGGGACAAGACCTCCCTGGCCTTCAGCACCAAGAACATCCCCGGGGCCTTGTACCAATGCATCGGGGCCTTCGCGGAGAGGGGCGTGAATTTGAGCAAGCTCGAGTCCCGGCCGCGCAAGGGGCGCACCTGGGAGTACGTGTTCTATGTGGACGTGGACGGCCACCTCGACGACCCCAAGGTCAGCGACGCCCTGTCGGACCTGGTGCGCAAATCCTCCTTCGTGAAGGTCTTCGGGTCCTACAAGAAGGCCAAGGCCCCTTGACCGACGATCATGAGCGCCCCAAGGTGTCCGATATCTGGTCCAGCCCTTTCCTCAGGTCCTCGCTCTCGCAGGAGTAGGTCACGCGCACGCTGCCCCCCTCTCCGAAGTAGCGGCCCGGGCAGACCGCGGTCCGGTGCCGCTTGAGCAACCGCTCGGCGAACCTCTCGTCATCCATCCCAGGGGGTAGCCGGAGCAGCAGGTGCAGGCAACCGTCGGGCTGCACCAGCTCCACCCTCCTCTCCTCCGAGGCCCAGTCCTTGATTATCGGCAGGTTGCGCTTGGCCACCTCCAGGACCCGCTTGCGGAACCATTCCCTCTTCTTTATGGCCTGGATGGCCAGGGCCATGGGCCGCGTCGGCAGATGCCAGGAGGAATACAACCTGGCATCGGTGACCTTCCGCACCACATCCTCCGGCCCGATGAGCCAGCCGATGCGCAAGCCTCCCAAGCCCCAGAGCTTGGAGAGCCCGTTGGTCGTCACGCCATTTCCTCCCAGCTCGAACGCCGCCTTCGGTGGACGTCCGTGAGCCATCTCGCGATAGACCTCGTCGACCAGGACGAGGGCTCCCCTCGCTTCCGCCTTTTCCAGGAGGTGGGCAAGGGCATCGTCGCTCAACATCTTCGCGCTAGGATTGTGCAAGTTGGTGAGCGCGACCGCCTTGGCGCCCTTTCGCAGGGCGGCCTGATACGCGCCCTGGTCCACCGCGTAGCCGACCTCCCTCCTCCTGGCCACGGGCAAGGTGGATTTGAACAGGGCATTGGCGCAGGCTCGGATGGGCGCATAGGTGGGCGACTCCACCGCCACCGAGTCCCCCCGCCCGAGGCAGGACTGAAAGAAAGTGAAGTTGGCGCTCTGAGCGCCACTGGTCAACGCGATCCTGTCCTGCTTGACCTTGTAAGCGGATGATATGGCCTTGTACAGCTTCCCCTCGACCTCGAACTCGTCGAGGAAGGCCTCCCCGCCCACGCAAGGGTCGAAGCCCTCGCGCATGGGATTGGGTGCGCCTGAGTGGTCCAGGTCGATCCTGGCCCCCAGGCACCTGATGAGCCAATCCTCCAGGAGGAAGGGCTCGAAGTTCATTCTTCCTTGCCTTTGATGCACTTGTCCGCCAGGCGGTACTCGCCGTCCCAGTAGAGGAGCGCCTTGGTGCGGTCGTATTGCTTCGAAGCGTCGGTGTGCACGATCTGCCCGAGGAACCAGGTGTGGTCCCCCACGTCCATCTCGCCCTCGTGCACCGAGTAGATGGACTTCTTCTTGGCGCTGGATAGCTTCCTGACCTCGATGTTCAACGGGCACTCCTTGATGATGGGGGAGGATACCCGCTTGCCCTTCTCCGGCGTAAGCTTGGCTTCCTTGAACTTGTTCTTGCGCACGCCCGCCTCCCGACCGCAGACCTCCACGGCATTCAGCAGCTCGGCCGTCGGAATGTTGAGGGTGAAGTCCTCCGAGTCCGCTATCAGCCTGTAGATGTTCCTCGAGGTCTTGACGCCTATTCCGATCACGATCGGGAAGAGCGAAAAGACGTTGAACATGCCTATCGTGGTCACGTTCCAGTTCTCCTCCTTATCCCCAGAGCACACGAGCAGGACCGGCGCGTGTGGCAGGGCCGCGATGGCCTCTGACTGCTCAAGATCTATTCTTTCTGGCTCCTTGGCCATTCATTCCACCATCGGAGCAATGGATGGTATGCCTAGAAAAAGGTTGGTAATTCAGGGACAGGAGAACGAGATGGTACGTTGAGATCAGCGCTTGCGAATGCAGTTACCTATCAAGCGGAACTCGCCGCCCCAATAGAGCAGCGCCTTCTCGCGGATCTCGCCATCCACGCTCTGCGCGTGCACCACGTCCCCCAAGAACCAATAGTGGTCTCCGACATCGAAGACCTGCTTCTTCTTGCATTCGAGGTTGACCAGGCATTCGTCGATGACCGGTGCAGCAACCTTCTTGCCTGGGACCAGGGTGAACCCGCACTCCTCGAACTTGTTCACCTCGCGCCCGCACTTCTGCCCGCAGAAGAGGGTCTCCTCGACCAGCTCCTTCCCGGGGATGTTGATGGTGAACTCCTCGAACTTATTGAGCAGATCGTAGGTGTAACAGCAGGGCGATATGCCGATGCCTATTACCGGAGGGTCGAAGGAGAACATGTGGACCAGGACCACGGTCATGACGTTGCAGTCGGAGTTGTCCTTGGCATTTCCCACGCCCACCAGGGCAACTGGGAACGCCGGGAACCCCCTGCACGCCCAAATGGGGTTGACCTCCGACTTATGCTGCGTCATGAATTCGGAAGATGATGAGGGTTCATTAATAAAACTAGTGGCAGAGAATCTTCGCTGGAAGAAGATGCTTATTCACTGGCGATCATCGCATCCAACCGGCTGGGAGATACGTACTCGAGAGCGATGAATCGCAAATCGATGTGACGAGCCCCTGAATTTTGATCCCATCGCCATCATGGAGGCCGGGGCAAACCCTTAAGCCAAAGCTAATGCAAACATCATCCTAGCCTATGGGAGGCTGGGGAATTGGAAGGGAACATCTGGGTTCAGAATCAATACCGCATCAGGAAGAAGGTCATCGCCCTGACGAACCAGTACTGGATCGAGGATTGGTCGGGAAAGACGCTAGGCTACTCAAGGCAGAAGCTGATCCGAATAAAGGAGGACATCCGGGTCTTCACGGACGAGAGTATGTCCACCGAGATCTTCCGCATCCAGCAGGAGAATATAATGGATTCGTGGGGGACGTTCTCGATCATCGACTCATCCACGGGTTCTGTGGTCGGCAAGCTCCGACGAAGCCTCGCCTCCAATTATGTCTGGGATGAATATCAGCTCCTCGATGCCAACGGGAAACAGTTCGGTAAGGTTGCCGAGCGCGCTGGGCGGGGGCTCACTCGCAAGTTCGTCCCCTTTGGCAAACTTGTGCCACAGCAAATGTGCCTGGAGGTTAACGGGCAATTGGTATGCGAGATAAAGCAACAGTTCAAGATCGTGGGCGACACCTGGGAGGTCGACCTGTCCGCAATGCCTGGTTACCTGGATAGAAGGATCATCCTGGCCTCCATGCTTATGATGGGGATGGTGGAGAGGGAGAGGAAATAGGGAAGGGTGGAGGGGCCCACCATCAATGCTCTTATATTTCCCCTGGCCGATGACCAGTTGATGAAGACGAAGGCGAGGATCGGCATCATCGGTGGCACCGGCGTCTACGACCCCGAAATATTCAAGCTCAAGGAGGCAGTCAAGCTCTCCACGCCTTACGGGGCACCATCCGATGATATCCAAATCGGGGACATCGCGGGGGTCAAGGTGGCCTTCCTGCAGCGCCACGGAAAGGGGCACGTCCTCCCTCCCCATATGGTGAACTATCGCGCCAATCTCTGGGCATTGAAACAATGTGGTGTGGAGCGGGTGATATCGCCTTGCGCGGTCGGGTCCCTGCAGGAGGAGTTCGAACCCGGGCAGATAGCCATCGTAGACCAGTTCATCGACTTCACCAAGAAGCGGGACTACACCTTTTTTGATGGCCCCAGGACCATACACATCTCCACGGCCGACCCATTCTGCTCCGAGCTAAGGGAGCTTTTCATCAAAGAGGCGAAGAGAATCAAGGCACCGCACCACAAGGAAGGCACCTATGTCTGCATCGAAGGCCCCCGGTTCTCCACCAGGGCAGAGTCGCGCATGTTCCGAGCCTTCGCGGACGTCATCGGCATGACGCTATGCCCCGAGATCCAATTGGCCCGAGAGCTGGAGATGTGCTATGTGTCCTTGGCCATGATAACGGACTACGACGTCTGGGCCGAGCACCCCGTGGACGTCGAGACGGTCCTCCGGACCATGGCGGAGAACATGGACAAGATCAAGGCATTGATCCAAGCCACCCTTCCCAAAATCCCTGAGGCGAGGAAGCGGTGCGAATGCCCTGCTAGCCTCGAGGCCGCGGGAGCCTGAGCGAGGGGAGAGGAGAGAAACCTCTCAAATAATCTTTATAGATATCATAAAAGTTATCCAACCGTGGCAGATCGCGCCAGCAACCCTCCATCTGGAGAAGCTCGAGGGACGAAAGGAGAGATAATGACCATCCAGGCCGCGTACATCGACGATGAGGAGCCGCTGCTCGAGGTGGCCAAGGCCTTCCTCGAAGATGAGGGTGACCTTCAGGTGGACGTTTTCGGGGTGGTATGGGACGCCTTCTCGGCTTTGAACCAGAGGGCATACGATGTGATCGTCTGCGATTATCAGATGCCGGAGATGGACGGCCTCCAGGTGCTTCGCGTTCTGCGCGATAACGGCAGCCATGTACCATTCATCCTCTTCACCGGGAAAGGCCGCGAGGAGGTGGCCATCGAAGCCCTGAACCTCGGCGCCGACCGCTACATACAAAAGGGCGGGGACGCCAAGGCCCAGTTCATCGAGCTCAAGCATGCCGTGGTCCAGTTGCATCAAAGGATCAAGGTCGAGAGCGAGCTGCACGAGAGCAACCGCGAGCTCGAGGTGCTGTACCAGGCGACGAGAGAGCTGGTGGGCGAATCCGACCTCCAGCAGATGGGGCATACCATCTTCCGGGCCATTTCTAGCGCCATACCAGCAGATGCGATCATCGTCTCCTCCTTTGACAGGAAGACCAACATCGTACATACCGATGCGGCCTGGTTGAACGGTAGGGTGGTCGACGCCTCGATATTCCCCGCGATCGGCCTGGAGGAGGAAGGGCATGGGATACAGAGCCTAGTGATCAGGTCGGGGAACCCGTTGATCGTCCCCGACTACCAAGCGCTCCTCAGGGCGAGCAGGTCCGGGCATCACCTCGATGCCCAAGAAAAGGCTCAGGACCATGTCCCAGATGATGTGACAGACCAATCGAGGTCCGCGATAATGGTTCCGATGAAGCACGAGGGCCAGGTCATCGGGGTGCTCTCGGTGATGTCGAACCAAAAAGCCGTGTTCTCCGAACGGCATTTACGCTTCCTTGAGCCCCTGGCGGGAAGCGCGGCCGCTGCCATCTCCCTTTCCAGGATGCATCATGAGGCCATGCTGGAGATCGACCGGAGGGGGCAGGCGGAGCATGACCGCCTGCTGATGCAGGCGATGGTGGATGCAAGCGAGGAGGGGATAATGGTCTGGCATTTGGGAGGCGATTCCGAGGAGCCCGTGATTTGGAACCCGGCCGCCTGCCGCCTGCTATTCGGTCGCGAGGAGGAGGGGTTCTCCACCTTGAAGGACTGCTCCAAATTGCTTGACCTGGACCTTGACGCCTTGGCCCGGGAGGTAAACCGCACCGGCATGCAGGTCAAGGTACTGGTGGTGAGGGGAGAGTCCCCGGACCGCCAGCTAATGGAGGTCTCCATCACTTCCCTGGACGTGGAGCACGTCGGCTTCCAGATCCTGCCGAAGTGAACCGCTACTTATTTTATTTCCTTAAGGATGCGCAGACCTTCCTCGATGTGCTTCTTGGGCTGCAGCTGCGAGGAAAAGACCATGCGGATGATGCCTTGCCTGTCGATTAGGAACGTGATCCTTCCCGCGGTATGGGCCAGGCCCCATGCTCCGTATATGTCCCGCACCTTGTTCTCCGTGTCCGCGAGGAGCTTGAAGGGGAGCTCGTGCTCGACGGCGAACTCCTTGTGCGTCTTAACGTCGTCCGCGCTGACCCCGATCACCTCGGCGCCGTTGGATTGGAACTGCTCATGCATGTCCCTGAACTCCCTGGCCTCCATGGTGCATCCCGACGTGAAGTCCTTGGGATAGAAGTAAAGGACCAAAGCCTTCTTGCCTATGATGGAGGCCACGTCGACCACGTTCCCGTCCTGGTCCTGAAGGGCGAACGCGGGGGCCTTATCCCCGACCTGAAGCGTCTTGCTCATCACTTCACCTTGCTTCGAGAGGCGAGCCCTTTCTCATAATCGTTGTGGTAAGGAGCATTATGAGGGATGAAAGCAACTCCCTCATGGACAAGCATGAGCTGCTATCTCAGGCACCTGCGGGCAGAGCTCGAGCGGGCGGGAATAGAGATCGATGAGGCAAGCCGCAAGAAGCTGGACCAGGCCATCCATCGCGTCACCGGGGTAGGCTACAAGGATTGCCCCAAGGCCTGGAAGGAAGTGAAAAAGCAGATGGCCGAGGACTTAAAGCGTTCCTGGCCAAAGTGAAGAAGGAGTACTATGGCCCTTAAGGCCTACTCCTCTATCTCGCCTTTGTAGGCCGAGGCGCCCATAAGGCCCTTGACCTCCCCGGGGTCGGCCATCTTCACCACCGCCAGCCATCCCTTTTCGTAAGGGCTCTCGTTGATCCATTGGGGTGAATCCTCCAGGGGCTTGTTGACCTCGACCACCTCACCGGCAACGGGGGAGTAGATGTCGGAGACGGTCTTAACGCTCTCCACCACTCCCAGGGACTCGCCCTTCTTCACCTTCTTGCCGACCTTGGGGAGCTCGACGTACACTATCTCAGTAAGCTCATGCTGGGCATGGTCGGTGATCCCGACGCGGGCGTTACCGCCCTCGACCTTTACCCATTCATGGTCTTTGGTGTAATGCAACCCATCTGGAACCAGGCTCATCTCTGTACCCGGGCCGTAATCGGCATGCCCGACATATAGGTTTTCTTGC
>Ga0209254_10000150_pt1 | contig 47261 bp, 40 predicted proteins | sample FrelakmetDIP11DI_FD_187148 | JGI IMG/M metagenome (GOLD analysis project Ga0209254, IMG submission 187148) | Freshwater lake sediment microbial communities from the University of Notre Dame, USA, for methane emissions studies - DIP11 DI (SPAdes)... | ecosystem: Environmental > Aquatic >...
ATTCCGGCCCACCGTGCACAGGGTGGCCACCGCCATGGGCCTGAACGGATACGTGCAGAACAACGGCTCAAACGTGGTCATCGAGGTGGACCGAGAGGCTGACGAGTTCGTAAGAAGGCTGAAGGCCCAGCTTCCGCCACTGGCCAACATCGAGTCCATCGAGGTCGGGGAAGGCCTTTCCGCTAGCGATCTCGGGAAAGGGTTCAGGATCGTGCCTAGCCAGAAAGGCGCCCGAGGCGTGGGGATCCCTAATGATGTGGCGATCTGCGGCAACTGTCGCCGGGAGCTCTTCGACCCTGAGGACAGAAGGTACCTCTATCCCTTCACCAACTGCACTGACTGCGGGGCGCGCTTCTCCATAATCGAAGACCTGCCCTATGACCGGGACAAGACCTCTATGCGCGATTTCCCCATGTGCCAGGCATGCCGCGAAGAGTACGAGGACCCGTCGAATCGCCGCTTCCATCATCAGACCATCTCCTGCCCGAGATGCGGACCCGCCTTCTACCTCATGGACAAGGACGGGAAGCGGATGGAGGGCGCGCCGATACCCGCCTTCGCGGCCATGCTCGAGGACGGGGCGATCGGCGTATGCAAGGGATGGGGAGGCATGCACATCTGCTGCACCCTGGGGACGCTGCCGCGCTTGCGCGTGTGGTACCGGCGCAGGGAGAAGCCCTTCGCGGTCATGGTCAGGGACATGGAGGCGGCTCAGCGCTACTCCGACCCGGACGAGTTCGAGAGGGAGCAGCTGCTCTCCGATCACCGGCCCATCGTCCTCGTGCCCAAGAAGGATGGCGACATCACGGAGCTCATCTCCCCCGGCCTGGGGAACATCGGCCTCTTCCTGCCGTACACCGAGATGCAGAACCTCCTGTTCTCCTATCTCACCGAGGACGCGCTGGTGATGACCTCCGCCAACGTCCCCGGGGAGCCGATGGTCCTGCGGGACGAGGACGCCCTGAGCTTGGGCGCGGAGTGCTACCTCATGCACGACCGCGCCATCGTCAACCGCTGCGATGACTCCGTCCTCAGGACCTTCGGCAGGAACACCTTCTTCATACGCAAGTCCAGGGGGCACATCCCCTCGAGCATGGGCCTTCCTTTCAAAGGCACAGCCATAGGCGTGGGGGCGCAGGAGCATGTCGCGGGGGCGCTGGCGCACGAGGGCAAGGCGCACCTCACCCAATACATAGGGGACGGGTCCTCCTACGGCGTCCTCGAGTTCCTGGAGAACGCCCTGGACTACCAGATGCGCCTTTTGGACGTGAAGGGGCTGCAGGCCGTGGGGGTGGACCTCCACCCGGGGTATGCCACCCGGCGCCTGGGCAAGAGGCTGGCCGAGGAGCGTGGCGCGGAACTGGTGGAGGTGCAGCACCATCATGCGCATGCCGCCGCCCTCATGGTCGAGAAATCCCTCGACGAGATCGTAGCTTTGACCGTGGACGGGACGGGGTACGGCGCCGACGGCGTGGCCTGGGGCGGGGAGGTCCTGCACTCCACCTTCGACTCGTACAAGCGCGTCGGGCATCTCCAGGAGATCCCTCTCCTGGGAGGGGAGAAGGCGGTGCACGATGTGCGACGGCTGCCCTTCGCCATCGGGGAGATGACCGGCATGGAGACTCACTATTTCGAAGGGGAAGAGGAGCGCGTCCTGCGCAGGATGATGGCCACGGCCCCCAGATGCACCTCCCTCGGGAGATTGCTGGACGCCATATCCTGCCATCTGGGGGTGTGCGAGCACCGCACCTACGACGGGGAGCCAGCCATGAAGCTGGAGCGACTTCTGGGATCGGGCAAGGACGAGCTGAAGCTCCCGGTCTTACGCCAGGCCAACGTCATCCAGACGGCGGAGATGTTCCGCGCCATGGCGGAGGCCAGGGGCAGCGCCCCGGACAAGGCCCGATCCCTGGTCCAGGCGGTGATGCGCGGACTGGTGGACCTGGCGGTGGAGGAGGCGGAGGGCAAGGGCATCATGCACATAGGCATCAGCGGAGGCGTGTCCTACAACCATGCCATCACCTCCATGGCCAAGGAGATGGTCGAGGAACGAGGCCTGAGGTTCGTGGTCCACGACCGCCTTCCCAACGGCGACGGCTGCATCGCTGCCGGACAATGCGCGATAGCATTGAAAAGGATGAAGTGAATTCGGACGCGTCATCCTATGCGCAAGAACATCCTCGTCTCCGCCGTGGTCGCGGCCCTAATGCTCGCCTGCCTGGCCTGCTTATTGTCGCCCACGGTCTCGGCGGAAGCGCGGATACCGGCCGCCCCCGCCCCGGAGGATGGGCTGTACATCATCAGCCCAGAGAATGGCACGTCCGGAAATGTGACCACGCTCACGGTCAAATGGCAGGTCGTCTCGCCCGGCCCGGAGCTCTTCTACTTCCTGGTCAAGGTGGACGACGGGGCCTGGATCAACAACTCCCAGCGCACCAGCATCACGCTCATATCCCTGGAGGAGGGGTGGCACCTGGTCCAGGTGCAGGCCAGCAACGAGCTCGGATCATACTACGCGGACAGGGTCGAGTTCGAGGTGGACACCCTCGCCCCGAGCATAACCTCGCGCTCCCCCACCGGGAGCGGGGCGGCCCTGAGCTCGGAGATCATGGTCTACTTCTCCGAGGACATGGACCAGGGATCGGTCCAAATTCAGGGCGCTCAGGGGACGCTCACATGGGGGGCGAGTGGTTTCGTCCTCACCCCTTATGAGGCTTGGACCCCTGCGACCAACTATACCATCGAGGTCACGGGCCTGGACCTGGCCGGCAATCATCTGGTCGGGGGGACGTGGTCCTTCAACACCACCGACAAGGGCAGCATCGCCGGCAAGGTCAAGGACGACCGCAACTACACCGTGGAGGGCGTAGAGGTCAAGGTCCTCAAGGACGGGGCGGTGATCGCCAGCACCACCACGGACTCCAACGGCAACTTCAACGTCGAGGCGCCCCAGGGATCGTACAACCTGAGCCTGTCCTCCCCCAAGATAGAGGCCAGGACGCTGCAGGTCAACGTCACGGCGGGCGAGACCTTGGAATTAGGAGTGGTCAAGGTGGAGCGCGCCCCGGACTACACCTGGGTCGCGATAGATGTCGTGATAGTGCTGGGTGCGGTAGGGCTCTTCTTCGTGGGCCGGCGCCGGGACGGGCTCAAGCCTAAATGAGCCTCGCTACCTGCCTTCGGTCTCGCCCAGGTCCGTGAGCCTCTCGTCCGGGAACCTGGTGGTGGGGAAGGAGAAGTGCATATGACGGAAGACCCACCTCTTCCCTTCTACTTGGAGGACGGCGCTGAACCTCATGGGCCATACGTAGCGCTCGCCGCGGATCATCTCCATGACGACGTTGGAGGCGCCGCGCGCGATCTCGGCCACCTTCTCCTCCGAGCTCAGGTCCCCGTCCATGAGAGCTCGCACATATTTGAGGTGGTTCTCGCACACTTGGTCATGCGTCATTGTCTTCTCCACGAAACCGTTGCTCTCGAGCCATGCGACCTCTCCCCAGACCCATATCTTAGCGCTGGGTACGTTGAAGTACACGTCTCCCCAGCTGCGCCAATCGTCGACCAGCAGCCGCTTGGCGCCATCGGCTTCCTGAGGCCATTCACGGTCCTTAGGGAGCAAACCGCTGCTTCCGATAATGGTGACATTCCCATCCGAGGGGAAGATCTCCGATACCAGGTAGTCCAGGCTGTCCGGGCTCTTCCTGAGGTAGCCATCCTGGAGACGCTGGAGGGCCTTCCGCACCTGCTCCTCCACCTTGACCGGGGCTTTGCGACTGGAACTACCGCTCATCAGGGACATGAAGGGAAAGCAAGAATTTCATCTTTCCGCGCCGCAAATTAAACTTTTAGGACTGGTTATTAAAAGGGGTGAGAGCGGGGAGTGCCTGCTCTGGGACCGAGGAAAGATATTAGTCCAAGATGAGGACTATTTTTCTGTGATGAGAACCCTCGATAGTGAGGGTGCGTCTCCCCTCATCATCGTATTGGTAGTCGTTGTCGTGCTAGCGATAGTGGGCACCGTAATCTGGTTCGGATTCCTCCAACCATCCGGTGATTCAGCTGAAGAGGACGACGAGTTCAGGTCACTGGCTGTCTGCACCGCGGAATGCATGGAAGACTTCGAGGACGTGTTCGATGCCATGGTTGGCCTGCTGCACAGCGTGGACAATCCAAGCGCTCAAGCCTGGACGAACGTGTACTACAGCTGGACCAGCGGCCAATTCTCTCTGAACCGGGGTTCCGGGACATGGATCAAAGGGGTCGTCAGCCCAGGAATGAACACCAACCTCTCCAGGGGCCTATACCCAACCCAATCAGCTGCCGCCCGATGGAACCGCACCGTGGGCTCGGAGGTCACGGCCACGGGGGGCTTCGGCTTCACCGAGCTCACCGAGGGCAAGTTCCGCATGACGATCATCGAGAACACCAGCATCTTCAAGGACGTCGACCGTTACATGGACTTCACGACCTTCGGCCTTCACATCAACCTCACAACCGCCCAGCAGGGGCATCCCTATCAGACTGTGTTCGTTTCGCAGATCGAGTTCGTCACCCATCTGGGCACTGCCACCCTGACCGGATTGATGGCCGTGGGATACGAATTCCTGCAAGCCACCGGCTCCTACAAGGGGGAGCCTTACGAATTCCACATCGACCTCGACGACTTCCAGGTAACCTACTGAGGGACGCATCCTAACGGAGGTGAGAACGTTCGGATTGACCAGCTTTGGCTTTTTCGCAAGACTGGAGGAACGAACCGCAGGATGGGCGATCGATGCGCATCAGCATCGGACCATCCGGCATTCCAACCGGGCAAGAGAATATTGTTTACCCCGCATTGCGATTCCCACGCATGCTCGCGGACGCCCTGCTCCTGCTAGGGGGACTGGTGCTCATCTACCTCGGGGGGAGATGGCTGGTAGGCGGAGCCTCGCAGCTGGCCGCCAGCCTGGGAATCCGGCCGTTCGTCATCGGCCTCACCATCGTGGGCTTCGGGACCTCGGCCCCGGAGCTGGCGTTGGGCATCTTGGCCAATGTGCAGGGCGCGGGGAGCGTGTCGTTGGGCAACATCATCGGCTCCAACATCGGCAACGTCACCTATGTCATCGCCGCCTCCGCCATAATCATGCCAATTATGGTGAAGTTCGAGGTCATAAGGAAGGAGGGCATAGCGGCCATGGCGGGGGTCCTGCTCCTTCTCATCTTCTCGCTCTCCGGCAGTCTGGAATGGTGGATGGGAGCGATCATGCTGGTCTTCTTCGGAGTCTACCTGATATTCTTCCTCCTCACCTTGAAACGGTGCGACCCCTCCAACGACATCACCTGCCAGTTCGAGGACCTGGGGGATCGGAGATGGGGCAAGAAGCGAACCCTCGGGCTGGTGCTGCTTGGCCTCGTGCTCCTGGTGGCGGGCGCTCAGGTGACCGTCACCGGAGCCGTGGAGATCGCCCGGGGTCTGGGGATCAGCGAAGTGCTGATCGGCATCACGGTCATCGCCATCGGGACGACACTGCCGGAGCTGACGGTCGCCGTCCTCTCGGCCCGGAGCAAACGCCCGGACCTGGCGATAGGCAATACCCTGGGAACTTTGACCTTCAACTCACTTGTGGTCCTAGGCCTAGGCGCAATGGTATCGGGGAGCATCCAGGTGCCCACCGCGGTCCTGTTGACCGGCATCCTGCCGATGGTCGGTTTTAGCGCCCTCATCATCATTATGTTCTACACCAAGAGCGCCATCGGAAGGAGGGCTGGCGTGGCCCTGTTCGCGCTCTACGCCGCCTACATCATCTCCCTGGTCATCTTGAGCTGAGGTAGGCCACGAAAGATGGTAAATAGCGCGAAGGGGATTCCCAGGGAAGGACGTGCCATCCAGATGAGTACGCTTATCGTTCTCCTAGACGGGGCCGCGGACGAGCGCATACCGGAACTAGGGGACCAAACGCCCTTGCAGGCCTTGGACAAACGTTTCATCGATTCCGTGGCCAGCAACGGGCGGCTGGGGTGCACGGACGCGCGCGGTTACACGCACCTGTTCATGCTGGAGTTCCTCTCCGGAAGGGGAATGAACGTGCCCCGGGGGATCATCGAGGCTCTGGGCTATGGCGTCAAGCTGGAGGAAGGGGAGGTGGCTTATCGCCTCTCGCCGGCCAGCCTGGAGGACCACCATGTTCGTTGGGAGTACGGCCTGGCGTGCGAGCAGGACGCCAAGCTCAGGCTCATGGCCAAGCGCAGCCTGGCGTCCATCTCCTCGCTCCACCCGAGAATGCAATTCTATGCCCCGGGGAAGGGCATCCTGACAGTAAGGTCGGACAACGTGGAGGACCTGCCCGCGCCCCCATCGCCGGTGGACCTGAAGAGGGCGGACTTCGGGGAGCTGGACCCCTTCATAAGCGCCATGCGGCCCCAGAACGGCAAGATGGTGGTGATGCCATGGGGCGGAGGGAAGCTGGACAGGCACGTGGACCGCAGCCCCCTGGCCTCGACCAAGGACCTGGTCTTCTTCTCCAAGAGCCCCTCGGTGAACGGCGTGGCCGCCTTCTTCGGGCTCGAGAACCACGAGGTATCGAACTATCACGAGGGATTCAAGATGAGCTTACCCCGCTTGAAAACGGGGAACGTGTTCCTGCACGTGGAGGAGACGGACGACATCTCCCACAGGAGGGAGCCGATGAAGAAGGTCCAGATGCTGGAGGACATAGACCAGATGCTGGGCTCCGCCTCCAAGAAGCTGAAGGGGCACAGGATCGCCTTCATCGTGGACCACGGGACCTCCTCGATAACGGGAGAGCATATGGTCATGAAGGTCCCCTTCGCCGTGGGAGAGGCCGGTCCTGGAAAGCCTGCCAAGAAGTTCGTGGAGACCGCGGAAGGGCATGTGCCGTTGGGGATGCTGCTAGATTCGCTCCTATCCTGAGGAACGGCCTCAAAGAGATCCTTGATTCCAATCGTGCCATATCGAACCAGCCAGATGTTCTTTGGAATGCGAAAGATTGATAATACCGCACTCCATGGTTGGATGTATAATCCAACTAGGTGAGCCGATGGACTTCGACATCCCCAAGGACATAATCCTGTGCCATGAGCAGGAGAAGGGAAGAGCTTTCGTCAAGAAGATCTGGGGCAAGCGCGCCACCTTCGTCTGCACCATCGGCAACACGGAGACGGGCAAGATCCCCGGCATCTCCGCCGCCGGCGCGAACCCGGCCATCACTGATTACACGCCGGCCGCGGACGTCGAGCTCCTGTACTATGGATGGTGCAAGTGCATCAACGGGGTTCCGGTCACGCCCAACGGCATCCCGACGCCCGGCGTGATCACCATGTCCGCGATCAAGATGGCCAATATGCCCGTCTTCGCCGTCAACGGGGGAGTGAACGTGCGCCCCAACGCCCCATACTTCGAGCTGGACGGCAAGGCAGGACGGGATATCAGGACAGGCAAGGCGGTGGATGACCCTCTGAAGGTCTTCGAGAGGGCGGTGGTGCTGGGCGAACAGCTCTCCTCCGTTTCCAAGTTCTTGGTGATCGGAGAGTCCATCGCAGGGGGCACCACCACCGCGCTGGGTGTCCTAACCGCCATGGGCTACCAGGCGCATGGGAGAGTCTCGTCGTCCCTGCCAGCGAACCCTCACGACCTGAAGAGCAAGGTGGTGCAGGAGGGCATCGCCAGCTCCAAGGCTACCGTCGAGGAGATGAGGAGGGACCCCATGGCCGCCGTCGCGGCCGTCGGCGACCCCATGATGCCCGCGGCAGCGGGGGTCATAGTCGGCGCCTCCAGGCGCATCCCAGTGCTGATGGCGGGCGGCACGCAGATGGCGGCGGTGCTGGCGGTGGTGAAGGGCATGGAGCCAAGTGCCCTGGAGAAGGTGGCCATCGGCACGACCCGGTGGATAGCCACGGACAAATGCTCGTCCATCTCCGACCTGGTGCGGCAGATTGGCGACGTACCGATTCTCGCAGCAAATCTGGACTTCTCCAAGTCGAGGTTCGAGGGCCTGCGCATCTACGAGACCGGGATAGTCAAGGAGGGCGTGGGGGCGGGCGGCTCCGCCATCGCTGCGTTCACCAGCTCCAAGGGAGCCATAGACGCCAAGTCCCTGCTGCGGGAGATAGACTCCAACTACGAGAGGCTCATGTCCAGGAAGTCCTAGGCCTGGCTCTCCCGCGCCCTCAGGATGTCCTCGGCCATCCTCAGCTGCGCCGCGGTGTTGATGTTTATGGCGAAGTCCTTCAGCCTGGTGACCATGTACGCCTCATCCAAATAATCGCCGCGCAGCATGAGCTCGCGGTCCACGATGCTTATGCCGCAGGGCACGGCCCTCTCCCCGTTCATGTCCATGACGATGGTCGGGTCGGCGCCATGGTTCGCCTCCTGGAACAGGTCCTCCGGGACGCCGACCACGATGGACGATTTCTTGGAGCGGTAGAAGGCCGTGACCACCTGGTCGATGGATCCCGAGCGCAGGAGGGGCATGTCAGCCGGGACTACGAGCACGTAGGGCGTGGAGAGCATGAACATGGCGTAGCGCAGGTCCTCCACGTAGCCCGCCCCAGGGGTCCGGACGAACCTGAATCCCTTGTCCTGCACGTGCTTCTCCGTGAGGGGCGTGGCGCGACTTACCGAGACCACGACCTCCGACACCTCCTTGGAGCCCTGCAGCGCCTCCAGCACGTAATCGATGATCGGTCTCCCCATCACCTCGATCAAGGGCTTCTCCTGGCGCATCTCCGCGATCCGGGTTCCTTTGCCCCCGGCGGTCACCACGGCGCTAACTCGAAGCATCTCAGCACCACGAACATCGTTATTAGGATGAATGGCCTGGCCATCTCATTGGTCGCGCCCAGCACGTCCCCGTTGACCATGCCGAAGTTGCGCTCCGCCACCCTGGCCACCAGCACTCCCACGACCAGGCTGACCAGGACCATGCTCAGGACGACCGTTCCCGCCTTTAACAGGCAGCAGCCCCAGGAGGGTGCCAGCAGCAATCCGACGGGAAGCATTATGGCCAGGGAGAGCAGCACGGACCACAGCGACGCCGCCCCCTTGGTGTGGCGCACGAAGATCCCCGCCAGACCTTCGGCGGGAGTGCCGGAGGTGGCGCAGGCCACCAGGGCGTTCTTGGCCAGCACCTCGGCGGCGAAGGGTGCGAAGAACCATAATGCCATGTTGCCGTCCCCCACGACCGAAAGGGCAGCCACGGACAGCAGCTCGAAGAAGAGCACGTAGGCGATCCCGCCCGCCCCGGAGCGGGAGTCCTTCATGGCCGCCACCTTCTTCTCCTTGGTCCCGCCGGCCAGCAGCCCGTCCCCCAGGTCCGAGAGCCCATCGATGTGCAGGAAGCGGTTGAGGGCGTGCACGCACAGCAGCGCCAGCACGGCGGCCACTAGGCCGTCGACGAAGTAGCTGGTGAGGAAGAACACCCCTCCGGCCACCAGGCCGAAGAACGCGCCGATGATAGGAATGAGCCAGAAGCGCCGGGAGAGGGCCTCGACCTCCTCCCCGGTGCAGTCGGCAGGTATGATGGTGAACAACGAGAATTGCGCCTTGACCAGCTTGGCCAGGCCTATCTTCCCGCCCCCAGCAGGTCGGTGTAGATCTTGGACATCGTACCCCCGATCAGAGCGCCGACGATGTCGTCCAGGAAGGGACCTAGCTCCTTGAGCACCCCGGGCTTCTTCTTGTCGTAGCGGGTGTACTCGAACAAGCCCCTCGTCCCCGCCAGGTACTCAACCAAGGCCATGCCCAGCATCTCGTCCGCCACCAGGTGCATGGGGTCCTTGGCGAACTCCCCCGGCATCAGGCCGTGGATGTTGTTCCTATTTCCCTCGTCCTCCATGAGGACGGCCGCCTGCACCATGGAGTTGACATTCACGTCCTCCTTGAGCATGTTCAGATGCTCCACGAACCGGCGGTGGATGTCCTCCGTGTCCCAGGCCGGGTTGGGATAGTATAGCTCCTGGGCCGCGGACCAGAGCTCCTCCATGCCCACGCCCTTGCGCTCCAATATGGAGAGCAGGTCCATGGGCGGGTTGTCCACGAACCATTTGCCGATGGACTCGGACGTGGCCTTCCTCACGGCGCGGGCGATGGCGATGCCCACGTCCGTGGCCGTCCCGGCGTACTTCGTCCCCTTCCCCAGGGGCGAGACTATGGCCACGGCGTCGCTGGTGGTGCCCGTGCCGCGTATCCCGCGGTCGAACATGGCGGCGCTCTTCGCTTCCGTAGTGGTGATGATGGCGTTGGCGCATCCCGCGCCCTCCAGGGGCACGTCCACCGCCGCCACGATGTTGATGGTCCCCGGCTTCGTCAGCTTCCTGATAATGGAGTCGGGGATTAGCTCGCCCGCCATGACAGCGTTGACCACTCCCGCCGTCACTACCGCCATGGAGTTCACGCCATGGTACTCGACCTCCGCCACGGTGATGACCTTGCGGATGTCCGCCGCGGTCATGAAACCTACCGTGTGCTCGTCCAGGCCTAGGAGCGAGAGCTTGGAGGCCATGTCCGCCTCGGGGTCGTCGCAGTCGTATCCCCTCTCTACCTGCATCATGAGTATGGTGTCTGTCTCCGCGAATCCGCCGTTGCGCAGCGTGGAGGCCAGCACCCTCATCTTCTGCGGGAAGCGCACAATAGCGAAGTGGTTCTCGCCCATCGACCGCAGCTCCACGTCCACCTTCAGCTCCTTCTTCATTTCCTTACCTCACAACAGTTGAATGAACACATCCTCTAATAAAATCTGGACATGGATCCCGAGAACCAGGAAGAGCGGTAGTGCCACGAGGAAGAAGAACAGCAGGGAGGAGCCCTTCATGAGCGTCACCGCCTCCCGGATGTACCTGGCCTCCCCTGGCAGAGGGCCGTCCCCGAAGGTGTAGCAGCCCATCTTCTCCATCCTGATGCCCAGTCCGCCAGCGAAGGCGGCCATGGGCCATCCCTTGTTGGGGGATGCGGTCTTGCCGTGATCGCGCTTCGCTATGCGCCACGCCCCCCTCCAGTCCTTGCCCATCATCATCAGGCCCAGGAGGATGAAGGGCACGCAGAGGCGCGCGCCGACGTAGTTCATCACATCGTCCAGCTTGGCGGAGAACCATCCCACGCTGCGGTGCCTGTCCGTCAGGTACCCGACCATGGCGTCCAGGGTGTTCGACACCCGGTAGAGCACGGTCCCAGGTATCCCAGCGATGCCCAGGAACAGGAAGGGCGAGAATACCGAGTCCACGGCGTTCTCCGCCACCGTCTCCACGGCGCAGGAGGCGACATGCCCCCGGTCCAGCTTGGAGGTGTCCCGGGAGACCACCATCTGCACCTTCTGCCGGGCGGTCTCCAGGTCCCCGCTCTCCAGCGCTTCCATGACCGGGTAGACGTGGTCCTGCAAGGCCTTGATGGCGAAGAGGGACTTCAGGGCGACCGCGCCCAGCACGGCCCAAATGAACAGCCCGAAGTAGTTGCGCACCAGCGCCAGCGATATGGTGTAGATCAGGAAGAAGAGGAGCATGGGCAGGAGCGCGACCAGCACCCCGAAGGCCCGGTCCCGGCGCACCCTCCCGGTCCTCCTCACCCTCTTGTCCAGGAAGCCGATGGTCCGTCCCATCCAGGCCACCGGGTGGAAGCGGTTGGGCGGGTCCCCGAAGACCAGGTCCAGGAGGACGGCGCCGAGGGCGATGATCAGGCCAGAGAGCACTATGGGGTCCATCGGGACGTCCATCGAGGCTCATCTCCCCTTGGACCATGTCGCATCGAGCGCGGTGAGCAGAAGCTCGTCCTTCTCCGGCGTCTTGACGCAGAAGCGGACGTACCTCTCGAAAGGATGGCCGAAGGAGCGGCAGTCCCGCACCGCCACCTTGTGTCGCAGCATCTCCTTCTTGAAGGAGGCGCCATCATGTCCGGACGGTCCCACGTCCAGGAAGAAATAGAAGGCGTCCGGGCGGTGGGTCCTGGCGCCTAGGCGCGAGAGATGCGCGTGCACACGGTCCCTCTCCTTCCCGAGGACCTCGACGGCGCGCACCACGTGGCCCTGGCATTCGCCCACCAGCCAGGCCGAGACCTCCTGCTCCAGATGGCCCAGGTTCCAGGTCTGCCTGCCCCGGTCCAGGGTGGTGATCATGTCCTCGTGGGCGATCCCGTACCCGGACCTGAACCCAGGGATGGCGAACGACTTCGTCAGTGAGCGGATGATGAGGAGATTGGGGTGGCGTCGGACCTCGCGGGCACAGGTCAGGTCTGCCTCTCCGGGCGTGAGCTCCAAGAGGGTCTCGTCCAGGAAGAGGAGCACCCCCAGCTCCTCCAGTCCCCGAGCCAGCCCGAGTACATCCGTCCGGCGGGTGACCACCCCCGTAGGGTTGTTGGGGGTGCATAGGTAGACGGCCTTGTATCCGGGCCCGATGGCGGAGAGCATCGCATCCGCGTCCGTGCGGAAAGAGCCCTCCTCCAGCTCGAAGGGCACGATCTCCGCCCCCATGAACCTGCAGGCGAAGGAGTACTCCATGAAGGTGGGGCGGGGCATGAGCACCTTGTCCCCCCGTTCCAGGAAGACCTCGGGGAAGAGGCGGATGATCTCGCTCGATCCCGCCCCGACGATGAAGTTCTCCGGCCCCAGGCGATAATGCCCTGCCAGGGCTCCCTTGAAACCAGAGGAGGAGTCGTCGGGATAATGGTCCAGGTGCGCAGACGCCTGGCGCAATCTCTCCTCCAGTCCCTCTGGTGGGCCGTAGGGGTTGAGGTTGGCGGAGAAGTCCTCCACGCCCTCCAGGCGCCATCCCTCCCCGCCATGGGCGGGTCGGTCCAGCTGGGCCAGCTCCTTCCTCACCTGGTCTTGGACGCGCATCCCTTCTCACCCTCCTTCAGGGGCCTCTTCGGCACGGCGTAGATCTCCCCGTCCACCTTCATGACCACCGCCTCCACCTCGTACACGTCCCGGATGAGCTCCGCGGTCATGACGTCGTGGGGGCTGCCGCATTTCACGATGTGGCCCTCCTTCATGATGATGACCCTGTCGCAGTACTTGATGAGCAGGTTGATGTCGTGCGAGGCCACGATGACCGTGATGCCCTGGCGGGAGAGCTCGTGCAGGCGCTCCATCACCTCCAACTTGAACTTCAGGTCCAGGTGCGCGGAGGGCTCGTCCACCAGCATGATCTTGGGCTCCTGCACCACGGCCTTGGCCAGGAGGACCCTCTCCTTCTCCCCGCTGCTCACCTCGAACAGCTTCCGGCGGCGCAGGTGCTCCAGCTCGAAGCATTCGATGGCCTTCTCCACCTGCTCCTCGTCCTCCTTCTCCTCCCACCACAGGTTCTGGATGTGCGGGTACCGGCCCAGGTACACGTACTCCTCCACGCTGATGTTGAAGTCGTCCGGTATGTCGGTGGGCACGCCAGCGCACACCTGCGCGATCTCGGCGAGCTTCATCTTGCTGACCTGCTTGCCCTCCAGGAAGATCGCCCCCCTCTGGGGCTTGAGCAGCCCGTTGATGCATCGCAGCAGGGTGGTCTTTCCAGAGCCGTTCGGCCCGATGAGGCCCAGGAACTCCCCTGGCCTGGCCTCGAACCTCACCCCGTCGAGGGTGTGGGCCGCCTCGTAGCTGAACTCCACGTCCTCGATGCGGATGAGCATGCCCTCAGCCGGCATATTCCCTCCCCTTCCTCACCAGCAAGTAACCGAAGAACGGCGCCCCTATCAACGAGATTATAGCTCCCACGGGAAGCTCCGAACCGGTGATGGTGCGCGAGATGATGTCCGCGACCAGGAGCACATTCGCCCCGATGATGATGGAGGCAGGGAGCAGGAGGCGGTGGTCCCCTCCCACCATGATGCGCGCGATGTGCGGCACGATCAGGCCGAGGAAGCCGATGATGCCGACGAAGGCCACGGCCACGGCCGTGAGCATGGACGAGAGCACCATCATCCACTGGCGGAAGCGCCTGGAATCGATGCCCAGCTGGTAGGCCTGCTCGTGCCCCAGAAGGATGACGTTCAGCTCCCGGGCGTAGAGCAGCGCCACGATGCCCATGATCATGGTGGGGATGATGATGAGGAGCGCCTGCGTCCAGTCGATGCCGTTGAAGCTGCCGAACATCCAGAAGATGGGCCCTTGCACCTGGTCGGGTGACATGGAGAGCATCAGAGTGACGAACGAGGTGAGGGCGGTCCCAGTGACTATCCCTGCGAGGACGTAGTTCAAGGCCCTCCCTCCTGAGGCCTCGGCCAAGGTCATGGTTATGAGGAAGGCCGCTATGGCCCCGATGAAGGCTGCCACCGGAATGGCGAACACCCCGAACCCTATGGCCGTGATGCCGAAGAGCATGACCATGGTGGCTCCCAACGCCGCGCCCGAGGATACGCCAGTGATGTATGGATCGACCAATGGGTTGCGGATCATGGCCTGCATGATGGCGCCGGCGACCGACAGGCCCATGCCCACCCCGATCACGGCGATCGCTCTAGGAAGGCGGATCTCGCCCACGATCATCTCGGCGGTGGTCAGCTCCGTAGTAGGCTGGCCCAGCTTGGTCAGGTAACCATAGAGCGCCTCCATGGACTCGACGAAGCCGAGCTTTACCTGACCAGTAGAGAGATAGATGATGAAAAAGAGGAGGAGCGAGGCTGAGCCTAAGATCATGATGAGGCGCAGACGCTGCCTCGCCCTCTTCGTTGATGGTCCTTCCATTATTTCACGTAACCCGGCCTACTCCCTCACCATCGCCAGGGGCATGTTCGCGACTAGTCCCCCCTGAGCAAAGTCGGGCAAGGGCTCGAGGTAGTCCTCGTACTCGCTGCCTATGACGTTCGGGACGTCAGCGCCGAAGTCATGAGGGAAGAGTATCTCCGCGAGGAGATGCACGGCGTCCACCATCCTCACTCCCTGGCGCAGGAAGCAGTTCTCCGCTTGACCGGTGAGGACGTAGACATTCCCCTTCTGGACCGCCGGGGTGGCGCTCCAGAACGGGTCCCTCTCCAGGGACTCGATGATCTCCTCCGGGGACTGCAGCATCATGGTTCCGGAGACGATGATATAGTCGGGGGCGACCGCGATCACCTGCTCCATGGAAGGCTGCGGCCATCCGGTCAGGTGACCGAAAATGTTGACGCCTCCGGCCATGGTCATGATCTCATCGACGTAGGTCTCCCCGCCGGTGGTGAAGAGCGGGTCCAGCCACACGGAGAAGAGTATCTTGGGCTTCAGGGTGTGCATGCTGGTGATGGATTCGATCTTGCCGAGTTTCGAGGACATCTCGCTGATGATGTCCTCGGCCACATCCTCCTTCTCGAAGACCTGGCCCATCATCCGGATGTTAGAATAGACCTCGCTGAGGTCCTTGCCGGGGTAGAGCGCCACCGAAGTGATGTTGAGGTTCTCCAGCTGGGACACGAGCTCGACCTGCGTCTCTACGCCGGAGTTGATGAATACCAGGTCAGGCTGCAGGTCCACGATGTCCTCGATGGAGGGGTTCCAATAGCCGCCGATGGTCCTGACGGTCTCGGCGTTCTTCCGGTCGACGATGTCCTGCGGGTAGTCGCAATAGGTCGTCACCCCGACGAGGTTCTGCCCCATGCCCATGGCATATATCGCTTCGGTGATGTCCGGGGCGCATGAGACTATCTTCTCATGGGACTCGACCACGACCTGCCTTCCCAAGGCATCCGCCGCCACGTTCCCTATGCCGTCGTTATCGCCCGAGGAATTGAGTGTGATTATGGCTATCGCGGGGATCGCGATCAACGCCACCACTATCAATACCGCCAGGATCGCCTTCCTGCTGTCATTTGCCATGCGCTTCCTCCCCTGGATGTTGTAGTTGAATGAGTTGGATGATACATCCAACTGCTTGCTTCATGGTCAATATTGTATTTATCGTTTTCTTGTGGCCGGATTAGAATCTGAGACCACCGGATTGGCATCATGGTCCTTGTGAGCCAGGGGACGAAGAGTCATCTAGGACTGAAAAATGAGAAAAGGAAAAGGGTTTGATCCAGACTCCTACTTCTTCCTCGCGAAGAGGAAGACCACCACGAGAACGATAGCGATGACCACTCCTATGATGATGAGGAGCGTCCCGTCTATGCCGCCCACGTCGTCGCTTGGCTCAAGCGGCGAGGTGTTGACCTGAGCGGAATCCTGGCCCGCGCCGTTGGCGTTAGACGCGACCACCTTGTAGGTGTACGTGGTCCCGGGGGCGCCACTATTGTCCTCGTAGGTCAGCACGGTCGCTCCGAGAGTGGCGAGCAGAGCGGGCGAAGACGAACCCTCCTGGCGATACACCTTGTAATTGGTGATGGGCGAGCCTCCGTCATCGGCCGGTGCCTGCCAGGTCAGAGTTACCTTTCCTTCACCGGGCGTGGCCGCCAGGTTCAGCGGGGACGAGGGCGTCCCGCCCGTCTCCTGGATGGCCGTGGCCGAGTCCTCATTGGAGAAACCGCTGTCCCCGAACGAGTTGCTGGCCTTGACCTTGTAGAAATACGGTATGCCGACCACGGCGGATGTATCCGTGTAGGTCAGCAGCCCGCCCGAGATCGTGGCCAGGGGAGTCGTTCCCTGCCCTCCGGAGATGGTGGCGCGGAAGATCAGGTAATTGCTCACTCCCGAGCCGATGTTCGTCGGCGCCTGCCAGGTGAGGGCGATGCCGCCCACCTGTCCGACGGCGTCCAGGTTCACCGGCGCCCCGGGAGCTGTCCCGGTCACCGATGGCGTGGCCTGAGCGGTGTTCGACGCTGGGCTGGAGCCCACGCCGTTCACTGCCTTCGCCATGTAGTAGTATGTCTGGCCGTTGGTGACCGTGCTGTCGTTGTAGGTCAGCGTACCCACGGGGACGTTGCCGATGGGGGTCGTCCCAATGGTGCCGGCGCTGGTGCCGCGGAATATGTCGTAGCGGATTATGGCCGAGGTGCCGGGGCTCGATGGCGCATCCCAGGTCAGGATGACGTAGCCATCATGTCCGACCGCGGCCAGGTTCCTTGGGGCACTGGGCGCCGAGGGCCCGGCCGGGGTGGCTTGGGCCTCGTCGGAGGACGGGCTGGTTCCCTCGTTATTGACCGCCTTTATCCTGTAGTAGTAGGTCTGCCCATTGGTCACGGCGCTGTCGTTGTAGGTGGGGGCCCCTGCTCCAGCGTCAAAGATGTCGGTGTAGGAGCCCGAGGTTGTCCCACGGTACACATCGTAGCGGATGATGCTCGAGGAGCCGGAGCTCAACGGCGCATCCCAGGTCAGGATTACGAAGCCATCATGGCCGACGGCGTCCAGGTTGCGGGGCGAGCTCGGAGGCTGTGCCGCGGTGGAGCTGCCCGTAACCTCGTTGGAGGCGGGGCTGTCCCCCACCGCGTTCACGGCCTTTATCGTGTAGTAGTAGGTCCCGGCCGCGACGTTGTCGGTGTAGGAGACCGCCGCCGCCCCAGGTGTGGCGATGGGTGTCGTCCCCTGCCCGCCCGAGGTGGTGCCGCGGAAGACCTTGTATCCGGTTATGGACGAGCTGCCTTGGCTGGCAGGAGGCGCCCAGGACAGGATCACATACCCGACATGGTTCTGCGCCGAGAGGCCCAAGGGCGCGCTAGGCACCGAACTGGCCTGGCTGGCTGTGCCGGAGACCGAGTTGGAATATTCCCCTTCTCCATAGTTGTTGGACGCCTGCACCCGGTACTGGTACGTGACGCCCGGAATGGCCCAGGTGTCCTGGTAGTTAAGGCTGGACTGGGTCCTGTCCATGGTCCCGATGGTGTCCCAGGTGCCGTCGGTTTCGTTGCGGTCGATGTAGTATGTGAGCAGGGTCGCCGTCCCGGCGTAGGGCGCGTCCCATTCCAGGAGAACGCTTCCCGCCTGGCCAGTGGCCGTCAATCCCTGGATCGCGTCCGGGCGCTCGCCGGTCGGGCTGCCGAAGGACGTCACCGCTTCTGAGGATGGCCCAGTGCCGTAGAGGTTTTTCAACTTGACTGCATACTGGTAGTTGACGTCGGGTATGCGGCCGTTGTCTGACCAGGAGAATCCATACTCGGCCCAGAAGTTCCGTTCCGTGTCCACCAGCACCCACGTGCCGGGTGTCGTAGCGTTACGGTAGATCTCGTAGCCGATGAGCATGGAGGTCACGGTCTGCTGAGGCATGTAGACCATGGCGCCATCATAATCCGGCGTCGCCACCACTCCAGTGGCCTCCGTTGGGACGGCTCCTGTGGACGGCGAAGCTGATGCCTCCTCTGAGGCGGGGCCCACCGTGCTGCCCTTCTTCGGCTTTATATAGTAGAAGTAGGTGTGCCCATTCAGTGCCGTGGTGTCGAAGTAGTAGGAGCTCGCCGCTATTGATGTCAGCAGAGTCTCGGTTCCAGAGCTCTCGGACCTATAGATGTCGTTTACGGTCGCTCCGAATGCCGATGACCAGAGGAGGAGGACCTGGTTGTTCCCCGGATAGGCGTCCAGGTATGGTATCTCGAAGGGCGGGACGTACTCATCTGGCGTCGCCTCCGCGACGTTCGAGTAATCGCCCTCCCCAATGGAATTGAAGGCCCTGACCTTGTAGTAGTAAGTCTGGCCGTTGGTCAGCCCGTCCTCCGTGTAGAATCCGTCATAGCCATAGAAAACGGTCGTCTCGTTTATCTTGGTGAAGGGACCGGCTTGATTGTTGGCCCTGAAGACCTCAAAGCCTTCATACCCGTTCGCGGAGGGGTTCGCGGGTCTCTCCCACCAGAGCATGGTCGAATGGTTGAGTCCGAACCCTGTCAGGTTCCGCGCGGCCGAAGGCAGGTTGCCCGTGCCCTGGATGAGGACGGTGTCCACGCCTTCCGCTCCCTGACCATAGGTGTTCACCGCTCTCACCGAGTACGTGTAGGACTCGCCTACGGCGGTGAAGAAACCGACCTCGTCGGACAAGGTGGTGTCTCTCAACCAGTCATCAAACAGGTTATCATAGAACAAAGCTGGGTCCCGGTAGATGAAGAAGAACCTCGCGGGCGGGCTCCCTGCCGCCACGCTGGGCCAGTCCCAGCTCAGGTCGGCAGAGTAGATGCCGTTCAGCCCGGTGAGCGCAGGCGCGTTCGGCGTGTCCCCGGTCATGCTGGGTGTGGCGGTAGCCTCGTCGGAGGGCGCGCTGCTCCCAGCGTCGCTGACCGCCACGACCTCGTAGAAGTATTCCGTATCGAGGACGATGTCCGTGGAATCATTGTAGAATTCCAGGCCGCCCAGGTAGGTCCCTTCATGAGAGGTCGATCCCACGTAGACCCAGTCATGCAGGGTCTTGCTGCCAGAGCTCTCCCCTCTCCAGATCTCATAGGTCTTTATCAGGTCGGTACCCTGGCTAGCGGGATGCTCCCACCACAGCCAGTTGAAGCCCGGTCCCTGGTCGACCACGAAGTTGCGGGGTGCGGCAGGAACCGTCCCCGCTCCTGGTCCTTCATTGCCCGAGGGCGTCGTGGGTGCCGTCTGCGCTCCGGCCGACAATGGAATTGCGGCCAAGCTGGTCAGGAACAATGCGGCGACCAGAACGACGCCTAAGGCTAGCTTTCTCTTGTTATAGCCAATCGCTCTCATTTGAATCCCCCCGAAATAACCAGACGCTTGAAGGCCTGCTTGGGTAGGTGATGATGCCTCCCCTCTGGCTTTGTCGGTTCGATATAACAGTCGAGTGCGTTCGATATAACTCTTGCCATTCACGATTGAATCATCTCGTCCCATTCGAGGGAAGGATATCTACCCGAACGACGATGACCCCCGCATGTGCCTCCTGCCCGACCACGAGATCGAACAGCGCATGAGGGACCGCACCCTCGTAATACGTGATTTCTCGCCTGAGTCGCTCACGCCGAACGGCTATGACCTTAGGATCGCGGAGCTTTCGCTCCCTTCCGAGGGGAAGGTCCTCAAGGAGGGCGTGGCCAAGGTCCCTCCCAAGGCCATGTTCTACGTCTCGACGATAGAGTTCGTCGAGCTGCCCGACGACGTCGCCGCGCAGCTTTGGACGCGGACCTCATGGATCAGGAAAGGGCTCCTCGTCGGCCTGGGCAAGATCGATGCCGGGTTCCATGGCACTCTGACTTTCACCGGCTTCAACGCCTCGGACAAGGAGGTCGAGGTGCCCATCGGATCGCGCTTCGTACAGATGTGCTTCGAGAACATGCACTCCAAAGTAGAACGGACCTACGAGAAGCGCTCCGGCAACTACCAGGGGCAGAAGGGCATAACCCTAGCACCAATCAACAAGAACTAGGTCCAGGGCATACACGCTCATGCTCGGGGAATAGGTCTTGAGCTCCTCCCTCCGAGCCAGGTCCACCTTCACCCCGGTGCCCCTGGCCTCGCACAGCAGCGCCTCGACCACGCCCTCGATCCCCTCCCTCTCGCAAATGTGGTAGAGGTGGACGGTGCCTCCCATATTCAACCTCGCCAGGGCATCGTGGAAGAAGTCCTTGGCCGAGTGCGGCAGGTTCATGATGATGCGATCGGCGTGCGGCAGCTCGTACAATATCTCGCGCGCGTCGCCCTCCATCGGCACGACCTTGCCCACATGGTTCAGCTCGATGTTCCTCCTCATGTACTCGACCGCCTCCGGGTTCAGGTCGATGGCGTAGACCACGGCGGGAGAGGAGTGCTTGGCGATCATGATGGCGAAGGGGCCGACGCCGGCGAACATGTCGATGACGCGCTCGCCCTCGCGCACCAGCTTGGCGATGCGGTGACGCTCGTTGGAGAGCCGGGGGTTGAAGTAGGTTCTAGCAGGGTCCACGAGGAGCTTGACCCCATACTCGGTATACAGGGCCTCCGTGCCCGGCCCCCCGGCGATGACCTCCAGGTCGCGCACCCGGAACTCTCCCTTCACCCCTTTGTCCAAGGCTACGGTCCTCAGGCGGGGGAAGGCCTGCCTCAGCGCCTCCCCGATCCCCTTGGCGAACGGAAGGAGCTCTTCGGGCAGCTTGATCATGGCCACGTCCCCGACCACGTCGAAGGAGGTGGGGAGCAGCCCTCGCAATCCCTCCGGGATTTCGACGAAACCTTTGTAATCCGACTCGGCCAGCTCCCTCTCCTCTAGCTCCTCCTCCGCCACCTCGAAGCCGAGCTCCCCGGCCTCGGCGGAGGTGATGGGGAACATTATGATGTCGCCCTCCCTCCTGACCTTGAGTGAGATGTCCAGCAGGCCAAGCTCTAAAAGCTTTTTACGTACCTGCTCTCCTTTCCCCTTGGGCACCTTCAAGCAGAGGGAGCGCACGGTGATGCCATGGGCGAATTGCTATTTGTCGGTTTAGGGCTGGGGGGAATGGAGGACATGAGCGTCAGGGCTTTGAACGCCCTGAAGGGGTGCGACGTCGTCTTCGGCGAGTTCTACACCTCCAAGCTCATCGACTCCGACCTGAGGCAGCTGGAGCGTTACGTCGGCAAGGAGATAAGACAGCTGGACCGGGTAGACGTCGAGGAGGGGGAGGAGCTCCTCGCGGCTGCCAAGGACAAGAGGGTGGCGTTCGTGACCGCAGGTGACACCATGGCCGCCACCACCCACGTGGACCTCCGGCTGCGAGCCATGGAGCTGGGGATACCGACGAGGCTGATACATGGGGTATCGATCTTCACCGCCTGCGCCTCCGCCCTCGGCCTGCAGCCGTACAAGTTCGGCAGGACTATCACCTTGCCCTTCCAGGAGAAGGGCTTCACGCCCTCGAGCCCCTACGAGAACATACTGGAGAATTTCCAGCGCGGGTTGCACTCGCTCATCCTCCTGGACATCCGTGAGAGCGAAGGCAGGTACATGAGCGCCGCCGAGGGGACCACGTGGCTCATCGACGCCGAGGGCAGGATAGGAGGGGGCTTGATCAAGGACGACACCCTCCTGGTCGGGTGCGCCAGGGTCGGATCGTCCTCCGAGTCATTGGCGGCCGGATATCCCTCCAAGATGAGGGGGCTGGACCTGGGGCCGCCGCTGCACACGCTGGTCATCCCGGGCAAGCTCCACTTCATGGAGGCCGAGGCGCTGGTGAGGTTGGCCGGGGCGCCTAGAGATATCATCAGGGATTGAACTGGGCGGCCTGGAATCAAGTGTCGCAGAACAATTGGCTCTCTGACCAACGAAATAATAAATACCGTCGTTGCACGTGAGATGTTTTGGGGAAGCTCATGTCAACAGAAGGAGGGTTTGCCTCTCAGATGGAGGAATATGCCAGACAATTCTTCGAACCTGGCCTCTGTGATGATTTGCAGGTGCACTTGACATCATATGCAATCAAATCGAGGAAGCTGTTCCCTGGTACGCCTGACTGCATACATAGTAGCGTGTTGCTTTTTAGAAGCAGGATCCTGATCGGCTGCCTGCGGGTGGAGGGCAGGGGCTTCGAATTCATGGATGTATGCGCATCCAGCATGGGAGGGGGAGGCAAAGGGGGAGAAAGGTCTGTAACTCGCCTGTATCACTATGGTTATGTCCTTCCCGGGAAGGTTCGGGGTCCCATCAAGGACTTGGCCGTTCAATTGAAGGTCATCAAGAAGGGTATCATCAGCAGGGAGATCGTTGGATTTGAGTGGAAGGGAGGCAGCTTGGCAGATAGCCTTAACTCTGATCAGGAGCTCATGAAGGAGCTTAACGGGCTGGCAAAGGACTCCCCCTCCCTAGGGATCAGTCCACGGACGTCGGGTTCCGGCACGACATTACAGGTATACGCCGACGGGGGTGGCGATTTCGTCACGGTATGGCAGCCCGTCCGAGACCCAAGGGATTTCCCGTCACAGGGGGACATCAGAATAGCCGAGAGTATTGCCGGCCACATCCGCCATCATCCCTCTGGTCCCAACAACTGATCTTCCTCTGACGATGGGATGAGGAGCACATGACGCCTTCTCATGAATCTATGCACGCATTGAGGATGACCTCTCTGGCAAGGTCTCCTTCCAGATATCGCAAGACCAACTCGGCTCAAGGCTTTGTCGGCCCGACCCCTAGCAGAAGGACGACCTTCATCCTCTCCCCCAGACAGGGATCGGTCCGCCCTGCGAAGCGTATTCGTGTGTTTGGAAGCCGCAGGGAGGCGTCCCTCACCACCTTCTGCAGCTGCGTGTCGTCCATGTCGCTGGCGGTGGCGATCATCAGTGCGGTCTTCGCCGTGCGGACGTCGAAATCGAACCAAGGCGAGGTGAAGGCCTCATCGGTCGCTCTCAGCCCCCTGTCCAGACCGGAGGCTATGCCCACCCCGGCGCGCACGTGCTTGCACGGGCCGAAGTCGGAGCGCACCTGCAGCAGGTCCTCGACGGTCAGAGCGTTGGCCAGCTCCAGGACCGGGGCCATCATGATGATGTCCATGACTCCGAACGCCTTCCTCAGCGGGAGATTCGGCGCGATCTTGAGCAATGAGTCGTTGCTGTAGGCGATGACCATGTCCGAGTGCTCCATCACCTTGTCCATGGACACCGCGGCCAAGTGCTTGCGCTCCCCGCCCTCGACCGAGAACGGCAGGGCGGCGGAGACTATGACCAGCTTGCAGTGCTTGCGGCAGATGTTGGCCAGGGCGGGAGTCACGCTGCTCCCGGTCTCCCCGCCCAGGCCGGTGAATAGGAACATCATGTCCGCGTCCCCGATGCAGCCGAAGACGCCGCTCTTCAGGTTCCCGCCGATGGCATGGAACATCTGAGGGGAGGTGGTCTTGAAGAGCTTGACATGATCGCTCGTGAGAACGCATTTCTTGGGCACCTTGACCTCGTGCATGCCCTCCTCGGCCCTGAGGACCGCGACCGCCTCCAGCTCCGAGTCGGCCACGATGTTGCAGCCCGCTCCCCCGATGCCCACGACCTTGATGCGCGGCCGGGTCTTGGCCTCTCCCGACCCTAGGCGCGACACATCCGGAGCCATGCATGGCCTATGGGCCGAGAATTCTAATAGCCTTTCGGTGCGCTCGCTGGCCTCATCCCTTCCTCTGCGCCCTGCTCTTCTTGTCCATTCCCAGGAGCGCCTTGATCTCGTAGAGGATCAGCTTGTGGTTGAGCAGCATGTGCAGCAGGGTGAGACCCACCAGCAGGTACGCCCACATGACGTGCATGTCCTCGCTCTCACCGAGATCCGCGAGAATGCTCGATAAGCCCTGATCATCGCCTTCGTCCTCCCCTTCCCCCGCGCTCAGGAACGTCAGCGCTAACGTCAGAAGAAGCGCGATGGAGATGAGGGCCCTAAGCTTGGAAAGTGAAGATGCCATATGCCGCCTCAAGGCAAACCGCTACGATATAACGATTGCTAATTTTGCTGCATGCCGCATGAATGATGCTCGGACCGGCTCGCCAGGAGGAATCGTTTATTACCACACCGCCGATTACCAAATCAGACGCCAATGTCAGGTCATGAGGTCGAAGGGGAGCGCATCGGGAGGGTCTTCGGTGAGAGGGTCATGGAGATTCTCTTCCGTGCGCCCTCGAACACCAAGCTCCAGGTGGGCGAGATGCTGATCGTGGAGGAGGAAACCTCTGACGAGAAGTACCTGGTCAGGGTGATGGACGTGGAGCACGGTGCGGACATGGACTCCGCCGATCACCTGCAGCGAATGGCCGGTGAGCTCATCCTCAAGGACCTGGACGAAGAGGAGATAGACCACCGCGAATTGGCCCTTGGAATCTACAAGATCGGCGTGTGCACCCCACTGGGCCACGTCCAGGGGGGGCAGTTCAAGAAGGCCAAGTCCATCCCCACGCATTTCTCCAGGGTGAGGCGCGCCTCGATGTCCGACTACGAGTTCCTCAAGGGGTACCTGGGCGACATCGAGGTGGGAAGGCTGCGCTCAGGCGACCATGTCCTCGACCTCCCCGTGGGGTTCTGGGGCAAGGCCATGCCCTACCATATCGGCATATTCGCCACCACGGGCATGGGCAAGAGCAACCTCATGAAGGACATCGCCCTCAGCTGCATGCGCCTCCGGCGCTACGGCTTCCTCATCCTCGACCCCCACGGCGAGTACTACGACGGGGGCGAGGTGGGGAAGAAGGGCCTCAGGCACATCTCCGCCGAAGGAGCGTTGGAAGTGTTCTCCTCGCGCCAGCTCGACGGCCCCTACAACTCGCTGCGCATCTCCGCCACGGAGATAGAGATAGAGGACCTGGCCAACCTCTACGAGTTCACCCAGGCGCAGCTGGAATGCCTGCAGGCGGCGCAGTGGCAATATGGATCCAGTTACCTGATGGACCTGCACAACAAGGACCCGGAGGCCGTGAGCCGGGACCTGAAGGAGAGGTTCCATGAGGGCTCCATCAACGTCATCAAGCGGCGCCTGGAGAACATCTTCCGCTTCGAGCTCGTCACCACTGACAAGCAGTTCTCCATCACCGAGAGGGTCATCTCCTCCCTGCATTCGGGCAAGGTGGTGCTCATCGACACCAGCAACATGTTCGAGGCCGAGGAGCTCTTGGTCTCGACGGTCCTGGCCCGCGCCATCTTCGAGAGGAGCAAGTCCCTGTACTCCGATAAGGCGAGGTTCGATTCCCTGCCGCCCACGCTCATCGCCATGGAGGAGGCGCAGCGCGTGCTCTCCCAGGCCAAGGGCACGGTCTTCGCCCAGATCGCCCGCGAAGGGAGGAAGTTCAAGGTCGGGCTGTGCGCCATATCGCAGCAGCCGAAGCTCATCAACGAGGAGGTCCTCTCCCAGTTCAACACCCTCTTCATCCTCGGCCTGGCGGACAAGCGCGACCGGGACATCCTGCGCAACAGTGCCAAGCAGGACCTGTCGATGCTCGACAACGAGATACAGATGCTGATGCCGGGCGAGGCGCTGGTAGCCTCGCCCTTCACTCCCTTCGCCGTGCCGGTGAAGATCCATCTCTTCGAGGATTTCGTCGAACAGCAGAACGCCAAGGCCAGGGAGGAGGACGCCAGGTCGCCCCGGAAGGTGGTGACGGACAAGGGCTTCTATTAGGGACGTGAGGGGAAATGGACACCACCACTCAGTACATGCTGGAGATCGCCATGATCACCATCATCGCTGGCGTCTGCTCGGTGGTCTTCACCAAGCTCCGCTTCCCCGCGGTCATCGGCTACATCGTCGCCGGCATGCTCCTGGGCCCCACCATAATCGGGGGCTTTGTTTACTTCGACACCGCGGTCATAGACTTCCTGGCCAACATCGGGATCGCCCTCTTGATGTTCTCCATCGGCCTCGACTTCAACCTCCGACGCTTGAAGAAGATCGGGGGGTTCGCCATATTGGCCGGAACCGTGGAAGTGGCACTGATGTTGCTCCTCGGTTACAGCCTGGGCCTGGTCTTGGGGCTGAGCAACACCGAGGCCATCTTCCTCGCCGCCATCATGTCCATCTCCTCCACCGCCGTCATCTTCAAGGTCTTGGTGGACACGGGGAACATCAAGAAGGAGTGGGTGGAGCCGGTCATCGGTGTCCTCATCATAGAGGACCTGGCGGGGGTGATACTGCTCACGATAACCTCTCCCCTCCTCATAGGTCAGAACCCCGACATCACCTCGACCATCGGCATCTTCTTGGCCATCGTGGCCTTCATCGCCCTCAGCCTGGTCCTGGGAATGGCGGTCGTCCCCTGGCTGATCAACAATGTGGCGCATCGGTATTCGTCCGAGACGCTGCTCCTGGTCTCCCTTGGCCTTTGCTTCGGCTACGCGCTCTTCGCCGTCGGCCTGGGCATGAGCCTGACCATCGGCGCCTTCATCATGGGCGTGCTCATCTCCCAGTCCAAGCATGTGGAGGACGTCACCCACAAGATCGGCTCCATCAAGGAGATGTTCCTGGCGGTGTTCTTCGTTTCCATCGGCATGCTCGTGGACCCGGTCCTGGTGGTCCAGGGCCTCTTGGTCGCTCTGGTCATCGCCTTGGTCTTCGTGCTTGGCAAGACCTTCAGCGTGACCATCGGCTGCTATCTGGCGAACCTTCCGGCCAGGACATCGTTCTATGCCGGAGCGGCGATGGTGGCCATCGGTGAGGTCTCCTTCATCCTGGCCAACTCCGGGGTGCAGGCCGGGGTGATCTCCGAAGAGCTATACGCCTCGATCATCGGCGCTTCCATCGTCACCATGATCGTCCTGCCCATATCCATTCGCTCTGGGCCAAAGGAGCTGGACTGGATCGTGCGCCACTTGCCCAAGAAGCTGCTATCCTCCTTGACCGTGATCGAAGGGGTGCGCATGGACCTGCGCCGACGGCTCTCCGCGTCGGCGGAAAGGAGGGCAGAGATCCGCAGGCAGCTCTTCTGGTTGTTCATCGATATCGTCATCTTGATTCTCATCCAGTTATTCGGCCTGGTCCTCCTTGCCGCCAGCAGTCTATTGGATGGCGTGGCTGAGGTCCTTGGGGTAAGCGTCTCGGCCGTGGCCCTGGTGGTGAGCGTGGCGCTGGCCCTTCCCGTCATCTACGACATCCTCTCGCACCTGAAGAAGCTGGTGGCTGCCTTGGCCTACACCGTCCTGGACACGAAAGCCTACCAGGTGGCCAGCAAGTCCTTGGTCTTCCGTATGTTCAAGAGGCTGATAAGGGTCATCGTCGTGATCGTACTCTTGTTCTCGCTGGCTCCGATAACCTACGCGGTCGATAAAACGCACGGGGCGTTCATCGTCCTCTTCATCATACTTGGCGCCGTCCTGGGTTACCTCATATGGGACTACTTGCGCTCCTCCCATGAGAAGATGTCTAACGCCCTGACCAAGAACCTAATGGACGAGAAAGAGGAACCCAAGTGAGCACTTTCGCTACGGTCTCAGCAATCCATTTTAAGCGCCCGATGGTTCTTGGATAGTGAGATAGAAGAGGCAAAGGATGAAGATAGTCCATATCTCCGACACGCACCTGGGCTACAGCGCCTACTCCAAGGTGGACGAGGAGAGCGGCCTGAACCAGCGGGAGATGGACTTCTACCAGGCCTTCGGGCGCTTCGTGGACAAGTGCCTGGAGCTGCGGCCCGATGCCGTCCTCCATTCTGGGGACCTTTTCGACACCGTGCGCCCGAGCAACCGGGCCATCTCCTTCGCGCTGGAGCAGTTCCTGCGCCTGAACGAGGCGCGCATCCCCGTGGTGGTCATCGCCGGGAACCACTCCACGCCCAGGCTGAGGGAGACCGGCTCGGTCTTCAAGATATTCGAGCACTTGGAGTTCGTCCATCCCGTCTTCCGCGAGGAGTACGAGAAGGTGGAGCTGGGGGACCTGATCGTCCACGCATTGCCGCACTGCGAAGGGGAGCGCCTGGCATCCGAGGCCGGGCGCATGTCCGCCGTCAAGGGTAAGAGGAACGTGGCCATGATGCACGTGGGCATCTCCTCGCTCCAGGTGTTCCGCATGGGGGAGTTCAACGAGCAGGTCCTCCCCGCCTCCTATCTGAAACCGGAGTTCGACTACATCGCGCTCGGCCACTTCCATAACCATTCGGAGGTCACCAGGAACGCCTGGTACTCTGGCTCCTCCGAGCGGCTCTCGTTCTCGGAGGCCGACGAGCCCAAGGGACTGGTAGAGGTGGACCTGGACAAGAACCGGAAACGGTTCATCGAGATGCCCTCCCGGCCCATGGTCGACCTGGGGGACGTGGACGCCAGGCACATGGACCTGGCCTCGCTTCGTTCCTCCCTGCAAGTAGCGATAGAGGCGCGCGAGATCCAGGGGAAGCTGGTGCGCCTGACGGTCAGGAACGTCAGCTACGAGAACTACAAGAACATCAACTTCCACTGGCTGCGGCAGCTGGCCTCCAAGGCCATGCACTTCGAGCCCAAGTTCGAGGTGCTGTCCGAGGACCTGTCCGTGCAGTCCGGGGGGACGAGGTTCGGCTCCCTGGACAAGGAGTGGGTGGCCTTCCTGGAGGCGTACCCGCTGGAGAAGGGCGACAAGTCAAAAGTCCGTGACCGCGGGCTGGAGTACCTGGCCAAGGGGGTGGAGGAATCCGACTGAGGTACATGGAACTGCGCAACTACCGCAAGTTCCGCCAGGCCTCCCTGGAGTTCCCTGACGGGGTGGTGGGCGTCCTGGGCCCCAACGGCTCTGGCAAGAGCACCCTGCTGGAGGCGGTGGCCTGGGCGCTCTACGGGAACGAGGGCGAGATCGTGCGCCAGGGCAAGGCCGGGGTCCGGTCGTCCCTCGCCGGCATGAACGACGAATGCTCTGTGGTCCTGGAATTCGAGATCGCCGGCGATCATTACCGGGTGCTACGAGCGATGAAGGGCAAGGCCATGAGCATGGACGCCCAGCTGACCGTGAACGGGAAGCAGCTGGCCCGGGGGGACAAGGGCGTCAGCGACGAGGTCCGACGCATCCTGGGCATGGACTACAAGTCATTCTTCATATCGGTGTTCGCCCGGCAGAAGGAGCTGAACGCCCTCTCCGCCCTCAAGCCCGCGGAGCGGGGGAAGGTGGTCAGGCGCATGCTGGGCATCGAGTCACTAACCAAGACGGTGGAGGACATCGACCGGGAGAGGAACCGGCTCCAGGACCGCCTGTTCGACATGCAGAAGGACCTCGCCTCGCCCGATGGCAGGAAGAGGTCCGAGGCCCTGCGTTCCGAGCTCTCCCAGGTCTCGGAGATGAAGGCGCAGGCGTCGCAGCAGCTCCGAGCCTTGCAGGAAAGGAAGGTACGGATGGATGCCACGATGCAGGAGGCGACCGCGCGCCGGGACGCCCTCTCTAAGATGGAGGAAGGGCACCGCGAGCTGCAATCCGCTCTGCTGGCCAAGAGGAAGGACGAGGAGGCCGCCCGGTCCAACATCCATCGGGCGTCGGCGCAGGTCCAGGTGCTGGCGAGCAAGCGACTGGAATGGTCCTCCCTGGCCCAGGACCACGCCGCCTACGAGGACCTGTCCCGAAGGAAGGAGCTGCTGGACGAGCGGTCGCAGCTGCATGTCAGAAGGAGCTCCCTGGAGCAGCAGCGGTCCGTGGCCGAGGGGAAGCTCGTCAAGGCCAGGGCCGAGGTCGAGGAGCGTTCCCGAGCTGCGGCCGCCTGCTCCGACTCCAAGAAGCGGCTGCTGACCGTGGAGGAGAGCGTCGCCAGCGTCAGGCAGGAGCGCGACTCCTTCAAGGAGGGCATGAGCGTGAGCGGGGCGGAGGTCCTCCGCCTGGGAAGGGAGATGGAACGGTCCTCCAAGAAGTTGGAGGACGTCAAGCGCCTGGGACCCGAGAGCCAATGCCCTACCTGCGAGAGGAAGATGTGCGAGCAGCATCCCTTCCTGGTGGAGAAGCTCGAGAGGGAGATGACCGAGCTCACGAGGCAGAGGGAGGAGCTTGGGGCCGAATCGGAGAGGTTCGGGCAGGAGCTGGAGCAGAGGAACGTCCGGCTGGAGGCCTTGGAGAAGAGGAAGCGGGACCTCCAGTCCAAGTGCGAGGAGGAGGTCCGGGCGCAGGAGTCGCTGCGCTCCTCGCAGGAGAAGGCCAAGTCCCTCGAAGAGGAGACGCGACGCCTCCAGGGGGAGATTTCCGAGATGGGTGAGCTGGAGTACAGCGAGGAGGAGCACGCGGCGGTCAAGAGGAGGATCTCCGCCCTCAAGCCCAGATGGGAGCGCCATCAGGCGCTGGGGGTGGAGCTCGAGGTCCTCCCGCGCTGGGAGGAGGAGGTCAAGGAGCAGGAAGCGAGGCTCGGTTCCCTGGAGGAGCAGAGAGGGAAGCTGGAGGCCGAGGTCCAGGCCCTCGGATACCGCGAGGGCGAGAGGAAGGAGGCCCAAGCGGCGCTGGACGAGCTCGTGGCGCAGCGGGAGGCCTTCAACCGGGACGTGGCGCAGGTCGAGAGGGAGCTCACCCGCCTCAAGGTGGAGGAGAGCTCGAGGGCCGAGAGACTGCAGGAACTGGAGCAACGGGAGAGGACGGCCGAGGAGCTCTCCCGGCAATTGGAGGAGCAGAGCGCCCTGAGCCGGGCCATGCGCGACTTCCGCGAGAGCATGATGGCCAGGGTCGTGCCCACCCTGTCCGAGGTATCCTCCAGGCTGTTCTCGGAGCTGACGGACGGCAAGTACGCGGGAATGAGGCTGAACCAGGAGTACGAGATCTCCATCTACGACAAGGGGGAGGAGTTCCCCCTGCAGCGCTTCTCCGGAGGGGAGGCGGACCTGGCCAACCTGTGCCTCCGGCTGGCCATCTCCAAGGTCATCGCCGAGAGGGCCGGCAGCGCGCTCAACTTCCTCATCCTGGACGAGATATTCGGCTCTCAGGACCAGGAGCGCAAGCGCAACATCATGGAGTCGTTCGCGCAGCTCTCCAGGCAGTTCGCGCAGATACTGCTCATCACGCACATCGAGGACATCAAGGACCTGGTGAACGCGGTCGTGGTGGTGAGCGAGAACGAGGACGGGAGCAGCTCGGTCAGCGTGGTGGGCTAGCCACTGGCAAATTCGCTGGGAATCGGTCCTTTTAAGGCTATGAGCGAGCGCCCTTTGAAAAGGCTAGCCCCAGATGGTATTCATGTCCACGCTCTCCGCCACCAGCTTCCTGACCCTCTCGATCTTCTGCGAGTCCTCGGGGTCGATGCGGGCGATGAGGTGGTCGATGGCCTCCGCGGCGCGCAGGGTGTCCATGGAGGTGAGGAGGATCGGCACCCTCACCTCGTAGGCCTTGGCGATGACCTGCCTGTCCGGGTACATGCCCCCGGTGAGCACCAGACAGGAGGTGTCCGTGGTGAGCGCGGCCATCTGTATGTCCGAGCGGTCGCCTCCGGTGATGAGCGCCTTGCGGGACGCCCGGCGCATGAACTTGATGGCCGCCTCGGGGTTCATGGCCCCGATCATGACGTCCTCCACGCGGTTCTCGAAGCCCTCCTCTACCACTATGTCGGCGTTCAAGGCGTACACCACCTCCTTCACCGTGAAATGCTTCAGGTCCGGGGCCATGGGTATGTTGCCCAGGACGCGGATGCCCCGCTGCTCCAGGAGGACGCGCGCCTCCGGCTTGAAGCTCTGGTTCAGGATAACTCCCTTGAACTTGACCTTGTAGGCGGAGAGGAGCTGGACCAGCATCACCAGCTTGTCCATGGACCCTGGCTGCTTGGCCGACACCAGCACCACCTCCGCGCCCAGGGCCTCGGCGATGGCCATGCCCGAGACGTCGTGCAGGAATCCGGTGAGCACGTCCCTGGTCCCCTCCACCAGCATGTCCTGGTGATCTCCCCTGGCCAGCTTGAATGCGCGAACGATCTCCTCTATCCTCACGGGCTTGTAGATATCATAGGTGAAAGGGGCGAGGCGCTCCTCGTCCCCATCCAAGCTCAAGGCCCTCTTCATGAGATAGGCATCATGGTCGACCAGCCTCTCGTGGTCGCTCCTCAGGGCCTCACCGAACGGCTTGAAGTACCCTACCTTGCCTGGATGATTGAGGGCCAAGCCCAATGAGACCATGCTCTTGCCCGACCTCTCCGTAACCGCCCCTAAGAACAACGTCCTCATGCGCTTTCCCTCCTAATGGTCACGAGCGCGTCCACCGCGCCCACTCCTTGCCCCTCATCTCCAACGATGACCGGGTTTATTTCAAATTCGGTTATCTCCGGGAAGTCCTGGGCCACCTGCGCCACGCGCATGATGGCATCCCGGAGCGCGGGGATGTCCGCGGGATTCTTGCCCCTGGCCCCCGTGAGTATGGGATATGCCCTTATGGAGCGCACCAGGTCCGCCACGTCCGCGTCGGACAGCGGGACGATCCTCTGCGACACATCCTTCAGAATCTCCACGAAGATCCCGCCCAGACCGAAGGTTATGACCGGTCCGAACTGGTCGTCGCGGACCATGCCCACGATGACCTCCCGCCCCGAGAACATGCGCCCTATGGACACCCCATCGATGCGCGCCCGCGGGGTCCGGGAGCGGACCCTCGAGAGAAGGAGGTTGAACTCCCGGCGCACCTGCTCTTCGCTGCCGATGTTGACCACCACGCCGCCCACATCGGTCTTGTGCGCGATGTCCGGGGACTCTATCTTCATCACCACCGGGAACCCGATCCTCGCGGCCAGCGCCGCCGCTCTGTCCTCGGTGTCCACCAGGCCCTCCTCGGGTACTGTGACGCCGTAGGCGCGGAGGATCTCCTTCCCCTCGCCTTCGCTGAGAGACACCCTTCCCTCGCCCCTAACCTTGTCCAGGACGGCGCGCACCCGGGCTTGGTCCCCTTGATAGGTGTGGAAGGTCTCGGAGACGTTGCGCGAACGCGCTATCTGGTACTCGACCATGGCACTCAGCGCGCGGACCGCCCTGTCCGGAGACTCGAAATTGGGTATGCTCGCCTCCCTCAAGATATGGACCCCCTTGCTAGCATCCTCTCCCCCGGCGAAGCAGGTGACGATGGGCATGGTGGCCTTGCCAGCGTAGGAGGCGACCATCGTCGCCACCCCAGGGATGTCCACCAGGTCCGTGGGGGCCAGGAGCACGAGCACCGAGGACACGTTGGGATCCTCCATCACCGTGCGGATGGCGAAGTCGTATCGGTCCGCCTTGGCATCGCCGATGACGTCCACAGGGTTGTAGAGGTTGGCCTCCTCGGGCAAGTAGGAACGCAGCCTGTCGATGGTGGCGGGAGTGAAGCTGGCCATGGTCAGGCGATGGTCCCCGCAGGCGTCCGCGGCCATGACCCCGAGGCCACCGGCGTTGGTGACGATGGCCACCCCCCCATCCTTGGGCATGGGCATGTTGCTGAACACCAGGAGCAGGTCGAACAGCTCCTCGATGGTGCGCACGCGGATCACCCCGGATTGGGACATGGCCGCCTCGTAAACCTTGTCGCCAGAGGATATCGCTCCGGTGTGGGACGAGGCGGCCTTGGCGCCAGTGCTCGTCCTACCTGCCTTAAGAGCGATTATGGGCTTATGGCGCGAGGTCTCCTCCGCCTGGAGCATGAAATCGGTGCCGTGGGCCATGCCCTCCACGTACATGCCAATCACCTTGGTCGAGGGATCGTCCCTGAGATAGCGCAGGATGTCCGCCTCCTCCATGTCCACCTTGTTGCCCACGCTCACAAACTTGGAGAAGCCCACCTTGGTCTTCGTGGCCCAGTCCAGGAGGACGGAGCATATCGCACCGGACTGGGAGGATATGGCAATGCTGCCCTCCCTCGGATAGATGTTGGTGAAGGTGGCGTTCATGCGCCTCTGGGTGTTGATCAGGCCCAAGCAGTTGGGGCCTAGGACCCTCATGCCATAGGTGCGGGCGATCTCGCCCACCTGATGCTCCAGGGCGGCCCCCTCCTTTCCCACCTCCTTGAAGCCAGCGGAGATGACGATGACGGCCTTGACGCCCTTCCGACCACACTGCTCCATGACCTTGGGAACGAAGGCGCTGGGCACGCAGACGACCACCAGGTCGACCTTTCCCGGGACGTCCGCGACGCTCGGATAACACCTGATCCCCAAGATCTCGTCCGCCTTGGGGTTGATGGGATAGAGCGAGCCCTGGTAGCCGGAGCTGACAAGGTTCCTCAGCACGATGTGACCGATCTTCTGCGCCTCCTTCGACGCGCCGACGACGGCGATGGAATCCGGTTCGAAGAGCTCCCTTACCATAAGCGGCGGTCAATGTACGATAATCGTATTAATACAATACGGTTGACGGGACATCTGGATGTTGCCAATTCCTCGAGAAAAATCGAGTGCGAGCGCACCGGAAATTGATGCGAAGTTGGAAGGCAGAGCACTTCCCCCCCATTCTCTGAGGGCAGAATATGTTCGAAAAACGGACCCGCCCGCGTCAAGGGCGAAATGGAAGGATGTAAATGAGAATGTCCGACGGCCCCCGGTCCAAGCGCGAGGGATGGCCTCCGGCGCGGGCGTTCACATAGTAGCTGATATCGAGACAGACTAGAAGCTGCCCAAGGTGTGCTGGTCCTGGAGCCTTATCTCCTTGGCCTTGTGCTCGATGCCCAGCAGGTCCATGATCTCCATGGCGTTCTTGGCAGATTTGCTCCTCCCGTGATTGTTAAAATATACCCTAACATTATTAAAATCCTTTTCCGCCTCCTGGATGCGCGGGACCCATGGTTCCAGCTGCTCCTTCGTGTACAGGTAGTCATACCGGTTGATGCGGTAGTCGTCCTCCTTCTCCTCGCGGTACCAGATGTCGTAGTTGCGGCCGTGGAACCTGGCGTAGGAGTGGTCCGCCGTCTCCGCCTTGGTGATGGGGAATCCAGGTCCATCGATGAGCACGTTGGCCACGTTCCTCTCCCTCAGCACCTCCAGCGCCTCCGGGACGAGCTCCTTCCCGCTCTCGTCCAGCCAGCTGCGGTGCCGGAACTCCGTGGCGTAATCGAACTGCGAATGGTCCACGGCGTCCAGGACCTTCTTCAGGACCTCCAGCGTCTGCGGCTCGTTCTTGAAGTAAGGGGAGAGCTGGAGGAGCACAGCACCCAGGGATCCCGCCTCGGCCAGAGGTTTGACGCAGATGCGCTCGAAGGACGACGCCTGCTCAGCCGCCCTCTCCGCCTCCAGCTTGACCATGGACTCATGGGTCACCAGCTGCGGCATCTTCACCGAGTACTCGAAGCCGCGTCCCTCCGCCTTCTTGGCCCAGGAGCGGACCATGAACTCGTTGGGAGCCCGGTAGAAAGTTGAGTTTATCTCCACGGTGCGGAAGTGGTCGGCGTAGTATGCGAACCAATCACTCTTCCTCTTGGCCAGCTCCACGGGGTAGAAGCGCCCCACCCAATCATCGTAGGACCAGCCGCTGCAGCCGACGAGCACCGTCATGCCTTTGGAAGTAGAGAGCCCGAGCGATATAATCCCTCTACTTCACGCCCATACCCTTCAGGATCAGATGTCATGGGCGCTGGGAGGGTCGCGTGCCCCGCCATCTCCTGGGACAGCTCCGCGCCGGGCAAGCACTTTAAATAGAGAGGCATTCGTAAGAGGGTCGCCTCCAACGAATGCAAGGGTGACCCGTGATCCCTGGAATATGCTGGGGGCGCACAGTGCACCGTATTGGGTCCCTGCAGGAACTGCGATGTGACATCGCGTCATGACTGGAGGACAACCCCGGAGCACAACACAAACCCCCGGCCTGGGTCAGTGCGGGGAGATCAGGGCGACGCCCGTCCATGAACCGATCTGTTAAGGCCCGGGGGACACCTTCTCAATCGATCACCCATACCTATCGATTGTGCTGGCGGAGACTTCAATGCGTTATTAGGAACAGTCCATTCGTATTCGATATTATTATATAAGAATGGAACAATCATATTCCACGTGGAACATAATTTATCCAATGAGATCGTCTCAGTCCTGATCCGAGGGGACCTTCATCCTAGGGGGATTGCACAGACGCTTGGCAATAATCATACTAGCATAGCTAGGAAGCTGAATGATCTATTGGATGGGAACGTCGTGGACTATCGGTTCGAGGGAAAGAACAAAGTGTATTTCCTGAAACGGACCATAGAAGCAAGGAACGCGATCATAGCTGCCGAACTGCATAGACAGTCGACGGTCCTGAAGGCGTATCCTTTACTCCGTGGTATCTTCTACGTGGTCCAAGAATCACATGATATCAACCTGGCCATCATATTTGGGAGCTACGCTAAGGGTCTCGCACATGCCGAGAGCGACATCGACCTCTTCATTGAGACAAGCTCCGAGAAGATCAAAGGCCGAGTCGAGAAGACGAATTCGTTGTTGAGCGCCAAGATCGGCAAGTTCGAAAAAGATGATCTGATTGCCAGGGAGATGATCAAGGACCATGTTATCATCAAGGGGATCGAAATCTATCTGGACCGAATCGGTTTTCTCCGCAGATGATTTCCTCGAAACGCCGATAGCGGAGGACAGAAAGCAATGACCAATGAGTTCCTGAAGCGCATGGTGAAGGAGAAGGTGGTCCAGCTCGTACAACCAAGCGAGGAGATGAAGGAGGCCTACCTGAGGAAGTCAAACAGCCACCTCCATTCTGCGAGGGTCCTTTTTGAGAACGGCCTCTTCGAGGAGTCGGTATCTATGTCCTATTATAGCATGTACCATTCCGTGATGGCTCTTTTCTTTGCCACTGGTATTAAATGTGAGAACCACTCGGCCACAATCCTGCTCCTGTCAGGGGTCTTCGACTTCGACAGTCGACAACTCTCAAGAGCGAAGAAGGAGAGGATCGATAAGCAGTACTACGCCTCCTCGGCCCCGGCCCGATCCGATGCCGAGGCGCTACTGCGCGTCGCCGAGGTCTTTGATTCGTCGCTTCTAGATCGGATAGACCGATTGACCAGGGACCAGATAGAGCAATATCGCGCCAAGTTCCTAAAATCGGTTCTATAGAATATTAAGTCCCACAAGCAACGCAACCTAGGATATTCTTTTAAGACCGGATGCGTTTTCGAGGCAGAATGGCATCTTTCGTTCGACATGGAGAATGCAACCGCTGCGGCGAGTGCTGCAAGCCCCGTTTCCATGTGGACGATGACGCGAAGGCCTGGTACCGTGACAACGGCCTACCGGAGAACGGGCAATGCCAGTTCCTCGCCCTCATCGAGGGGGAGTGGGGCTGCACCATCCACGCCGAGCGTAGCGCTCATTGCCGCGCCTTCCCCTGGCACCCGGACAACCTGAAGGGGCTCGACCGTTGCTCCTACACCTTCGTCCAGGTCCCCGACGATCAATGAAGGTAGATGTGCCCCAGCCTCTTGTTGTAGGTCCAGGGATCCTCGGTCTGGGCCCCCTCCTTGGCGGCGATGTACTGCTCCAGCTTGGCGTCCGCGTCATCGGCCAGGTGCACCGCCACCGCCTCCGGGAACTGGGGCTTCTTGGGAGAGCCGAACTCCGGCTGCCCGTGGCTCGCCAGCACCAGGTGCGCCACCTTGAGCCTTAGATTACTGGGCATCCCCTCGACCCGCTCGCAGGCGCGGGAGACCATCTCCGCCCCGATGACGACGTGGCCCCGCAACATGCCGTCCTCCGAGACGTCGATGTTGGTCGAGACGTCGTACTCCTCCACCTTGCCCACGTCATGGAGCAGGGCGCCAGTGATCAGAAGGTCCCGGTCCAGCTTGGGGTACTGCTTCCCCAGGAACTCGCAGAACTGCACCACGTTCAGGGTGTGCTCCACCAGCCCGCCCACCCAGTTGCAGTGGAGCCACATGGAGGCGGGTGCGGCCTTGAAGCGCGACACGAAGGCCTCGTCGGCGAAGAACTGCGCCAAGAGGGATTGGAGGTGCTTGTTCTGCACCCTGCGGATGGCGGCGTTGAGGGAGGACATCATCTGGTCCACGTCCCTCGTGGCCTGGGCCACGAAGTCGGCGATGTCGTAGGCTCCCTTCGGCACCCTCTCCAATATCCCTTCCTTGTCCGGGCTTATCCCGATCTCCAGCGTGTCACGGTAGGAGGTGACGAGCCCCTTGACCCTCACCACATCGTCCGAGTCGAACTTCTGGTAGAGGTCGCGCACCGCCGCCTCCTCCTTGGTGCCCCAGAACTTGGCGGTCATCTCGCCCGTGCGGTCCGCCAGGCGCACTTCGAAAACGTGCCCCTTCGAATAGGGCTTGGGAGGCTTCTTGAACTTGACGGAGAAGAGGGATTCGACCCTGTCCCCTTCCTTGAGGTCCTTGATGAACTGCTTCTTCGGCTCGGGGAGCGCCATGATGCCGGCATGGTGCGAGGGTGGCATAGCCTTATCGACCGCCAGGCTGGCGTCCGTCTTCGCGCACATGGAGGACCTCGTTAGGCGCCGTCACGGGAGACCTGCTTGAGCCAGTTCTCCGCCTCCCGCCAGCGCGGGTACATACGCTCCAAACGCTTGAACTCGGCATCGTGGTAGGAGCGCAGGGAATCGGTCCTGGTCCCCAGGTGCAGCATCTCGTGGTAGAGCACGTACTCCGCCACGAAGTCGGGCACCTTGGCCGAGTCCAAGGCCGAGGAGATGGCCACGACCTTCATCAGCACGCTGCAATAGCCCATGCGGAAGCGGTTGGGACGATCGGTCCAGGAGATGAAGGTCCCCTCCCCATCCTCCACCAGGCCTTTGCGTCTCAGGGAGCTGAGGAGGACCTCCAGGTCATAGACCTCGCCGAAGGAGCTCAGGGTGAGGTTCCTGCTCCGCCGCAGATACTTCTCCTGGTTCAGGCGCACGAACTCCTCGGAGCGCAGGTAATCCGTGACGCTGGGGGTGTAGACCTCCCGACGGTGCTTCTGCAGACGGGTGAAAAGGCAGCCGGCGAAGTCCCGCACGACTCCCTGGTCGGCCCCTTGAAGATAATCGGTCACCTTGAAGCTCGCCCTGGGCCCGGCGTGCTGCCAGGTGGTCTTGAACTCCTTGAAAGGGTAATAGCTAGCCTCGACCTCTCCGAACCCGTAACGCCTTCCCACTTCCTGGAAGGCGCCCTCCATTACCTGCTCGTCCTTCATCTTCTGACCTCTGGGCGGGCAGGAGCACGTACCCGTGCCCTTCCTCGCCCACTAGCCGAGTCCCCTTGCCACCGTTTATGCGATGGGTGTACACGCACATTGCGCACAGCGAGGCGTCGACCAGGTCCCCGGGCCCCTTGAGCTCCGGTCCCCTGGCCTCCATGGTCCTATGGCGCAGAGCGCGCGTCAGGGCCGGCGGCGCATCCCATGCCTCCAAGGCCCCTATCACCTCCAGCATTGACCTCCGTCTATCATCAATATTTCCCTTCTTGTAGCGGGGTCCAAGCCGATGAGGATCGGGCTTCACTCCTCCGAGCATCAAGGACGCCCACCCCATTTTATAACATGCGAAAAATATTGTCCTTACCAAGCGTTAAAATACCTACCTTGTGAATCTATGCCATGGAAGGGATGGACAGCTTCTCCAGGGACGACCGGGATAAGCATCTTATTACCAGGGGCAACGTCGACGGGATAGTGTCCGCCGCGCTCTTCCTGAGCGTGCACCCCGCGGCGAAGGTCAGCTTCGTGACTTCCCCCTCAGCTGGGGCTCGCGCCCTGGCCAAGGACTTCGTCTCCTCGACCGTCTTCCTCTCCGACCTGGCCATGGTCTCGGAGCTGGAGACGCGGATGTGCGAGGCCAGCGAGCGCATGCAGGTGGTGGCCTTCGATCACCACCAACCGCACAACTCCCCCGCCGACGGCATGTTCGTGGTGCGGGAGGGGATGAGCGCCGCGTCCGTGCTCTATCAGCACTTCAACCTCAACGGTCAGTTCAAGAAGCTCGTGGCGATCGCCGACCTGGTGGAGTTCTGCCGCACTCCCCTCCTGCGCCAGATGGAGGAGTACCATGGCACCAGGAAGGTGGAGGACGAAGCCCGCATCCTGGACTTCTCCTGGCGACTGGACATCGATGACGACGCGTACCGGGCGCAGGCGGCGATGCACCTGTCCCGGGGTGTCTGGCCCTCCGAGGTCGGCATGATCAAGCGCCGCTACCTCCAAGTGGTGAACGAGCAGCGCTGGCCCAAGGCCTTGGCCAGGGTGGAGAGCAACATGTGCGTCCGTGGCAGCTCCGGGGTCCTGCACTGCAAGGACAAGAACCGCTCGCTCTACGGCTTCGGCACCCGGGCGCTGGTCGAGGTCGCCAGGGAGAAGGGATGCTCCTATGCGGTGATGGTGAACGAGAGAAAGCAGCATTCCTCCGTCAGCATGCGCGGCCTGGAGTCCAACGGCATCAACTTGGGCCGCTTCGTGGAGGACTTCACCGACGAGTTCGGCGTGGACGGGGGAGGGCACCCCACCAGCGCCGGGGCGCGCATACCGGTGGGCACGACGGAACTCTTCCTGGACAGGTTCATCTCTATCTCAGTCCGGTGAGGCGCTCCTGGTGCTTCTCCCGCTTCTCCTCTTCCAGCTCCTCGCGCTCCTCCTCCTCCTTCTGCCTCTTCTCCTCGGGGGTTAAGGTAACCACCCGCTTGTAGATGAGGACGGGGCACTTGGCGTTCTTGATTATCTTGTCTTGGATGGGACCGAAGTCGAAGTGCTCCCAGGGCCTGACCGCAGAGGTGCCCATGACCAGCAGGTCATAGTCCAGGGACTCCGCCACCACGCCTCCCACTATGGTCTCGGGATGGATCTCCTTGGTTATCACCGGCACGCCTGCCTCCTCGATTATGCTGGTGAGGCGCTTGGCGTACTCCCTGGCCTTGGTGAGGTACTTGTCATGGATTATGGCATTGAGGATGGTGACCCGGGAGGCGCTGGCGATGGCGATGTCCGCGGCCACGCCGGTGGCGGCGGAAACGTGCCACAGCCCTCCGGAAAGGATCAGGATGCTCTCGGGCTTGAGGCGCTCCTCGGCCCGCAGCACGATGACGTCGCAAGGGGTCCTCCTCACGATCTCGTCCGTCTTGCGGCCCAGGACCCTCTTCTTGGAGCGGGTGTAGCCCTTCCAGCCGATGAGGACCATGTTGGCGTGCTCCTCCTTCGCCGTGTCGATGATGGCCGTGGCCACGTCGTGGGACACGGATACCAGCGCCCTTGTGGGGATGCCGCGCGCCTCGGTTTGGCGCTTCAGCTTCTCCAGCATCTTCTTCCTCTCTTCGATCACCTTGGGATTGGCGGCGTCGATGGGCACCGCGGTGGGGATTTCCACGATGGAAGTGAGGAGGATTTCGCCTTCATGCCTCGACGCCAATATCTGGCCGATGTCGATGATGGCTTGGTTGGGTTCGTCCACGGGGATGAGCACGCGATACTTGCTCAACTCAACCCTGGACATGGGCACGCGGACCGGCAGGGGCACGCGCTCGATCTCTGCCCGGCCCTTGGCGAAGTAATGCAGTAGAAGGCCCGCTAGTATCAAGGCCACCGCCAGCCACCAGGCGTAGGGGTCGAAACTGAAGAGGGTCACGGCCAGGATGAACTTGGCGATGATCCCAGCGATGGGGAAGAGGGGGAAGAGGGGCATGATGAAGCTGCGCTTGGCATCGGGCCGCTTGCGGCGCAGTTGTATGGCGGCGACGTTCACCAGCATGAACAGGATGAGGATGAATATGTCCGCCACAGCTGCCACTTGATTGATCGGGAGGGTCACGCAGGCAACGATGATGATGACCCCGCTGATGAACAGGGCAGTGGAAGGGGTCTGCTTCTTGGGGTGCAGCTTTCCGAAGACCGAAGGGAGGTTCCCATCCCGGCCCATAGCGAAGGAGACGCGAGAGGTCGAGAAGACGACGGAGTTGACCGCAGCGATGGAGCCGATGACTATGCCGATGGAAATCAGGAGGCCACCGATCACCGGTACAACCACGTCTGCTGCCACCACCAACGCATCCTGCCCCTTGCCGATGGCATCGAGATTGGCGATCTCATCGAATCCCAAGATCATGAGGGTCACCAAGGTCATGACCAGGAAGAGAATGCCGCTGATGGTGATGCATAGGAACATGGCCTTGGGCACCGTCTTCTCAGGGTTCTTGGCCTCCTCGCCAGTCTGCGCCACGATCTCGTAGCCCTCGAAGATCATGAAGGTGAAGCCCATGGACGTGGCCACCGTGAGGAGAGCTGGCGAGATGAAGAATGGCTCGAAGGCGTCAGAAGCTGTGCCCCCGCCGAATAGGAAGATGGACGCGAAGAGCAGGAAGGTGACTATGATGCCCAGCAGGAACATGGAGATCACGATCTCGGACCGTCCCGCTCCCTTGACCCCTCGATAATTTAGATAGATGAAGGCGGCGGCGATCAAGGCTGCGAATATCTTGGAGATCGTGTCGCTGGAGAGGCCGAAGAAGTCGATGCCCGCGATGGCGAATATGCCTGCCACCCCGAAACCGAAGCCTACGGCGTAGACGGCGCAGGCGATGCAATGCCCCATCCATGACATCCATCCTCCCAGGAATCCGAATGGGGGGAAGAGGGCCTCTTTTATCCAAAGATATCCGCCGCCCGTTTCGGGGAAGGCGCTGGCCAGCTCCGCATACGACATGGCGGTGAAGAAGGTCACCATGAGGTTGAGGACCAGGGCCAGCATGATTGCGGGGCCCGAGATGCCTATGGCGATACCAACGAGGACGAAGATGGTGGAGCCGATGTTCGGGCCTATGCCGATCATCAGCACTTCGAGGAGGCCGAGGTCCCTACGCAGGGTGACCTCGACGCCGCCCGAGCCTTCGCTGGGCTGCTTTCCTACCTCGGCCGTCTCAACCATGATATGAAATGGGCTTATTCAAAGGCGATATCATAATGCTTTCCATGTGCAGTGAATGCTGGCTTAAACCTAGAAGAGTACTGGAAGAATTCTAGCCGGGCGCCACACGACATTATAGAAGGGGCTCAGGCTGCCTCTCGGCGTCCAATCGGGGAAGCTTCGAGCGCTGGATCAGCAATGGATCGCGCATGTGCAGGGCACGGTTCAGCACCAGCCTCTTGCCTTCCTTGGTCAGGGCGAAGACCGGTATCCCCGTCCCTATCTGCAGCAGCGCTCTCGGCCCGATGACCTCTCTGGCCTGCAGCGAGGCGCATCCCCAGACGACATCGCAGCTCTTGGCGAGCGATCGCGCCTGCCTTTCGCTCATGCCGGTGGTGTGGACGGCCAGGACGAGGACGTTCCTCCCCGCTTCCCTGGCCTTCCTTCGGAGCTTGGCGGCGTCCTGAGGCCGCCCGCCGGCGATGGTCACGGCCACCCTCTCGAACCCTTTCTCCAAGGCTAGTTCGTAGCCCCGGACCTGGTCGATGACGCACTCGCCCAAGGTGAGCGCCCCCAGGCGCTCGAGCCTCCGGCGCGTGGCGGGTATCTCCTCGGTCTCGACGATGCCGGTCATGTGTGCCCCAACCGCCTGCAGCACCTCGGGGCGGTCGATGACCACCGTGCCCACGCCCTCGCACACCACGACCGCGGCGTCCAGCAGGCCCTCGCCCATGGCGTCGTTCATCATCTCCGAGGCGCCGAAGCTGACCGGGTCCTCCTTCATCATCAGGACGCGCTTGGAGGTGTACATGCCCAGCTCCTCGATGTGCGACTCCAGGACGCGCTTCACCGTGGCCTCGTCCTCGCTCTCGCACCCGTAGAGGTTCTGGCGCAAGGGACATCTTCTCACCCTAGGAGGGCTGAGCACCTGGACCTTGCCGTCCTCCACCAACACCTGGCTTTTGGCCATCTCCACCCTGTGCTTCGCCATGAGATCAGCCCTCCGACAGCTCCTTGCGCATGATGAGGTTGTTCCTTTCTCGGGAGACGAGGCGGTACCCCAAATAGCGGTAGAAGCCCCTGGCCTTGTCGTTCGTGCTCTGCACGCACAGCTCCACGCCCTCCATGCCCGACGTCCCGGCCAGCTCCTCTATGCGCTCCATCATCTTCCTCCCCAGCCCGTTGCGCTGGCTCTCCTTGCTAATCTGTATGGACACCACGAAGATGTAATCGCCCCTCTGGTCCAGGCAGTAGTAGCCGATGATCCTCTCGCCCTCCTTCAGCACCTCGGTGACCAGGGTCTGGTCCAAGAGGGTCTCCAAGAGGGTCTCGTCGCTCCATTCCACGTTCCAGGCGGAGCGGATGACCTGGGACATGTTCTCCCTGGTCATCCTCAGGAGGTAGGGTATGTCCCCTCGCTCCAAGGGCCCGTAGCGCAGCCGGGGTGGCACGAAGGGCACATTAGGCGAGGCATGGAAATAAAGGCTTCGGGCGCATTCCTAGAATCGCTGGCAGAGTGATATGCCGTAGCGCGGAACGATGCTTTCTTGGCAATCCTTTAAATAGTGAATGTCGTTGATGAAAGGCGAGGTGCGAAGCAACATGGTCACCATCACTCCCGAGGCGAGCAAGTACATTACCGATCTCATCGAGAAGAACAGCAAGCAGGGATACGGAATCAGGATATACCTTTCCGGCATGGGATGTTCCGGCCCCCAGTTCGGCATGTCCTTCCAGCAGGGCAAGAAGGAGGGCGACCTGGAGCAGAAGTCGGACGGCTTCTCCGTGTTCTACGACCAGGAGACGCGGGAGCTGCTGGACACGTGCACCGTGGACTTCATCGAGACCCCCTACGGCTCCGGGCTCATAGTCAACAACCCCAACGCCTCGAGCTGCAACACCTGCGGCGGCAGCTGCCACTGATCTTCGGTCAGCCTTACCAAATCCTTTTCTATTCTCCCTCTTAATCGGTCAACGTGTTCGTTGAGCATCCTCTGATAAGATCCGGCGCCGTGGAGGACCGCGACTACCAGAGGGCCTTATCGTCCATTGCCTCCAAGGAGTCCACGCTCATCGTTCTGCCCACTGGCATGGGCAAGACCATCGTCGCCCTCCGGGTCGTGGCGTCCGTCCTAAAGAAGGGGGGCAAGGTCCTCTTCCTCGCTCCCACCAAACCACTGGTGGAGCAGCATGCCACCTCCCTAAGGGAGCTACTGGTGGGCAAGAAGGTCGGGGTCATGACGGGGGAGAACCCCCCGGAGGAGAGGGAGGCCATCTGGATCGAGAACGAGGTCATCGCCTCCACGCCCCAGGTGGTGGCCAACGACCTGCGCTATGAGCGGGTGAGCCTCTCCAAGGTCAAGCTCATAATCTTCGACGAGGCGCATCGGGCGGTGGGCAACTACGCCTACGTGGACGTGGCCAAGTCCTATCGCGACTTTGGCGGCCTCGTTCTGGGCATGACCGCCTCGCCGGGAAGCAGCGGCGCTCGCATCAAGGAGGTGTGCGCCAACCTGGGCATCGAGCGCATCGAGATGCGCAGCGAGTCGGACCCGGACGTGGCCAAGTACGTGCACGACATCCAGATGGACGCCATCGAGGTGGAGCTCCCCCTGGACATGAAGAAGGTCATATTCGTCCTCCGCTCCCTCTTCGACAAGTACGTGGCAGAGCTGGTGCACCTGAAGGCCCTGGACCCCAAGAGGCCAGCGAACCGCAAGTACCTCCTCGAGGTGGGGAGGTCCCTGCAGCAGCGCTCCAAGTCAGGCGAGAGGCACAAGAACCTGTTCCGGGCCATGAGCCTGCAGGCCATGGCGGTCAAGGTGGACCATGCCCTGGAGCTCGCCGAGACCCAGGGCACGAGCGCCCTGCGCGAGTACCTCGACCGCCTGAGGAAGGAGGCCGAGTCGGACGAGGGCTCCCGGGCGTCGAGGGAGATCGTGAAGGCGGAGGAGTATACGAGGGTCTGCGAGACGGTGCACGCCATGAGGAGCGAGCATCCCAAGCTCTCCCGGGTCATGACCATCGTGGCCCGGCAGGTGAACGAGAAGCCTGACGCCCGCATAATCGTCTTCACCCACTATCGGGACACGTGCGAGCTGGTGGCCTCGAAGCTCTCGGAGATCGAGGGAGCGAAGGTGGCCAAGCTGGTGGGCCAGGCGGACCGCCTGGGCGAGAAGGGACTTAAGCAGAAGGAGCAGGTCGGCGTCCTGGACCAGTTCCGCAACGGACATTTCAACGTGCTCGTGGCCACGAGCGTGGGAGAGGAGGGCCTGGACGTGGCCAATACGGACCTGGTGGTGTTCTACGAGCCAGTGCCGTCGGAGATACGCTCCATACAGAGGAGGGGGAGGACGGGGCGCAAGCGCGCCGGGAAGGTGGTTGTCCTGATCACCAGGGGCACACGCGACGAGGCCTATTTCTATGCCAGCATGAACAAGGAGAGGTCCATGAAGCGGGGGCTCTCCAAGCTCCAGAGGGACATGGACGTGGAGGCGGAGGCCTCCCGCCAGGCGACGCTGGATGCCTCGGTCATCGAGGGCGGGAGCGAGAGCGAGGAAGAGGGGGCAGAGCCTAAGAAGAAGCAGAAGAAGGAGCAGAGCTGCCTCTTCGACTTCCGCTGAGTTCGCTCGAATTCTCTTGATGGGCGACCTAAGGCTTCATTTCAACTTTGGCTCTATCGCGCTTAAGACGGGAGCGAACCTCCGTTGGCCATCATATGCTGCCAGGCTTGCTGGCTGATCATATTGGGGGGGAATCGTGCCAGCACCTCCCGGAAGAGGCGATCTCGATTCTTCATGTTCTGAGGGACCTTGACCGAGCCTTCGATGAGGTTCAGCCGTAGGCCAATTTTGCGATTCTTATTTCCGTACCAATAGATCTCCACGCCTACCACGTCCTTCCAGGAAGCGCTCCTGCGCTGCCTTAGCAAACCGTCCGAATCGATGCCCTCTTCGGAGACCAGGAAGAACCGGTCCAATCCGGTTAGTATGCTGTACAGGGGGAACCATACCCCGAATAGAAAGATGATTAAGAACACGGGTATGGCTGGAAGTAAGCTTATCTCGTTATTGTCCTCCAACCATACCCCGTCGAACGCTGGGAGCAGCAAATAAAGAACCATTGCCACCCCGAAGGTGGAGAAGAAGATCGAAACCCATAGCTCTCGGTTGTTCGGGACTAGGACGAAAATTGTCGTTTGTGACTGGGGTCTGACGCCCTTCGCCATGCCTGTCGTTTCGAGCCTTCGATGCTGGCTATGAAGGTAGAAGAGCAACGAGAGTTGCCCCGCAACGCCGGCTAACAATACAATTAGCACTATCTCAAACCACAGAGCTATCCTCCTCCAATGCCCACCATGAAGG
>Ga0209254_10000151_pt1 | contig 46905 bp, 54 predicted proteins | sample FrelakmetDIP11DI_FD_187148 | JGI IMG/M metagenome (GOLD analysis project Ga0209254, IMG submission 187148) | Freshwater lake sediment microbial communities from the University of Notre Dame, USA, for methane emissions studies - DIP11 DI (SPAdes)... | ecosystem: Environmental > Aquatic >...
GGCAACAGATAACGAGGGTAAAAGTTTTACCGAAGCGGTAGAAGTAAAAGGCTAAGCTTTTATGGAGAATTAGAGGCCTCCCAGCGGAGGCCTTTTTTATTGGATTTATTAACTAAAATTTTTAAGTGTTAAAATAGCGCTATTAATTTTGGAGGTACAAAATGAAAAGTTACCGTAAGGAGCTTTGGTTTAATCCGCCAACCCGCGTGGCATTTATCCGGATTACTGAACAGGTGCTGGAGTGCTTGCGCGAAAGCGGCGTGCGCGAGGGTTTTGTGCTGGTAAATGCCATGCACATTACCGCCAGCGTGTTTATTAACGATGATGAGCGCGGTCTGCATCATGATTATACACAGTGGTTAGAGCGTCTTGCGCCGCATGAACCGGTAAGCAGTTATCGTCACAATGATACTGGTGAGGATAACGCCGATGCACATATGAAGCGCCAGATAATGGGGCGTGAAGTTGTAGTGGCGATTACCGATGGGCAGCTGGATTTTGGCCCCTGGGAACAGATTTTTTACGGCGAGTTTGATGGACGTAGAAAGAAACGCGTTTTAGTAAAAATTATTGGCGAGTAATTGATTGAGCGAACCACAATTGAAAATACCTGAACTTTTAGCCCCAGCGGGTGATTTGGATCGTATGCGTACTGCATATGATTATGGCGCGGATGCAGTGTATGCAGGGCAGCCGCGTTACAGCCTGCGTGCGCGCAATAACGATTTTTCGATGGCGAACTTGGAAATCGGAATTAACGAGGCGCATGCACGCGGCAAGAAGTTTTTTGTCGCGAGTAATATTTCCCCGCACAACGCCAAAGTAAAAACTTATATGGCGGATATGGAGCCAGTCATCAATATGAAGCCGGACGCGCTGATTATGTCTGACCCGGGTTTGATAATGATGGTGCGCGAAAAATGGCCGGAGATGCCGATTCATCTTTCAGTACAGGCGAATACCGTTAATTTCGCAACGGTAAAATTCTGGCAGAGCATGGGCTTGACGCGAGTGATTTTGTCGCGCGAATTGTCGTTGGATGAAATCGAGGAAATCCGTCAGCTTTGCCCGGACATGGAGCTGGAAGTGTTTATACATGGTGCATTATGCATTGCCTATTCCGGACGCTGCTTGCTCTCGGGTTATTTTAACCATCGCGATCCTAACCAGGGTACATGCACCAATAGTTGCCGCTGGGATTACAAAGTGCATGACGCCTCAGAGGACGCTGCGGGTGTGATTCGCTTGAACGAATTCGATTTTAAGGCTGAGATGGAAAAATCCAGCCTGTCTGGTTGCGGTAGCTTGCCGCGTCATCCCTTGGCGGATAACGTGTATCTCATCGAGGAAAAAGGCCGCCCGGGTGAATTGCTGCCGATTATGGAAGACGAGCATGGCACCTATATTATGAACAGCAAAGATTTACGTGCCATTGAGCACGTAGAGCGGCTGATTAAAATGGGCGTGGATTCACTCAAAATTGAGGGGCGCACTAAATCTCGCTATTACGTTGCACGTACTTGCCAGAATTACCGCAAGGCGATTGATGATGCACTGGCCGGACGTCCGTTTGACTGGAGCCTGTTAGGCGATCTGGAAAATCTCGCTAATCGTGGATATACCGATGGTTTTTATCAACGTCATCATACGGCGGAGCATCAAAATTATAAACAGGGCTATTCAAGCTCTAACCGCAGTTTATATGTAGGTGATGTGGTAGCTTACGATGCAGAAAAAGGGCTGGCAGATATCGAGGCACGCAACAAATTTGCGGTAGGCGACCGTCTGCAAGTTATTCATCCCACAGGTAACAGAGAGCTGGTTGTTGAAAGCATGTTCAACAAAAAAGGCGAGAATATCCACGAAGCCTCTGGCAGCGGCTATTTTGTACGGCTGCCGATAGCTGCAGGTGACCTGAGAAACGCAATGGTGGCTAAATATTTGTAAGTATTAAATACCTTAAATATCATTTTGAGTAAAAAAAGGGAGCTTTGGCTCCCTTTTTTTATTACTTGTGCAAAGTTAAAAATTATTGACTATTATAAATGATAATTGTTATCATTATTATTCATGAACAAAAAAGCAGAAATTGATCCTGCAATATATATAGCTTCGAGTAAGCGTGTTGTTGCTAACAGGGTGACAAGGAGTGAAGTATTATTTGCTGGAGCGCGTGAATTGGTGATTAAGCATGCGGGCGAGGATTATCGTTTGCGCCTTACAAACCAAGGCAAGCTCATATTAACCAAGTAAAGACTTCGACATTTAGGTGCACGGGAGAAAAGTATGGTGGCTAATTTAAAACTGGTTGCAACGGCTACGTCATTTTCAGAGCAAGCCGCTGAAACTCTTTTAAACCTGCCTGTGAAATGTTTAGTGCCCAAAAAAAACGTGAGTGCGGACAGGACCGAGTATAAATCGCCATCCTATAAGTTATTGATTTTGGTCCTGACAATGCATGTGCTTGGGTTGCTGTTGCTACTAAGCGCTAAGCCTGAGATGGTTATGGTTGATGTCCCGCAAGCGATAATGACTGTTAGCCTGGTAAGCAACAGGGCCCCCGAGCCGGAGGTTGTGCCTTTGCAGACAATTGCTCCGCAGCCAGAAACAAAGAAGCAAAAACTGATAGTTAAGCAGAAAATACCTGCCAAAGTGGAGCCGGCAAAAGAATTGGCAGTAGAAGAGCAGATCGCAAAAGAGCAGGTAGTCACACAGCCTGTATTAACAGAGGCGCCCCCTACGCCGGTGAATGTAGCAAAAGCAGAAGAGGCTGTGCCAGTGATGGAGGCAATGCCGGAAGAAAAAATTGAATCTGAACCAGTCGTAGAGCCGCCAAGATTCGGTGCTGCATACTTGCATAACCCAGCACCGGATTATCCACCGATGGCACGACGCCAGGGTGAGCAAGGGCGTGTGCTGCTCAAGGTGCTGGTAACAGAGACCGGTCAGGCAGAAACAGTACAGATTGAAAATAGCAGTGGCTATAACAAGCTGGATCAGGCGGCAATTGATGCGGTGAAAAAGTGGAGCTTTGTTCCTGCAAAACGTAGTAACCAGCCGATCAGCGCTTATGTGTTGGTGCCAGTAAAATTTTCACTAAATAGCTGACCTGAGCTGAAAAGATTAAAGATTAAAAATTAAGGAGTTGGGATGCAAAACGGGTATGAATTTAATAGTATGGAGTTTATAACAGCTGGTGGGCCAATATCTATTGCTGTGGCTGTAATTTTGTTAGTAATGTCTGTTGCTAGCTGGTATTTGATTGTGGCAAAAAGTATACAGGCATGGCATATGCGCGCGGCATTTAGAGCATATGCACAAAACTTTTGGAGTTCGCCAAATTTGGCTGCGGCGGTTAAACAAGATAAAAGAACAGCCTTAGCTCACTTGGCAGAGCAGGCGATTGTGGCAGCGGAACATTACAAATTATATGCCACTAAAAATACAGAAAAAATTGCGCAGGACGAGTTTGTAGCAAGAGCAATGAATAGAACTATTGCTGAAGAAAATGCCAAGCTGGAGAGCGGGCTGACAGTGCTTGCGTCGGTAGGCAGCGTGTCGCCATTTGTTGGGTTGTTTGGTACGGTGTGGGGAATTTACCATGCGCTGGCAAGCATCAGCCAAAGCGGCCAGGCAACACTAGATAAAGTTGCAGGCCCTGTAGGCGAGGCGTTAATTATGACCGCGCTAGGCTTGGCAGTGGCTATTCCAGCAGTGCTGGCATACAACGCATTGGTTAGAAGTAACCGCGTGCTATCAGGTGAACTCGAACGATTCGGTTATGAATTACACACTCTATTAACAACTGGTGCAGTTATGCAGCCAAAAAATGGAGAAGCAAAATCTCTTGTTACAGCTAAAGACCATATGCATGTTGTTGAGGTGCCGGCATGATAGGCTTAGGAAACGGCGTAGGTGTTACAACCCATACAGCGCCAATGTCTGAGATAAACACGACGCCATTGGTAGATGTAATGTTGGTGTTGCTCGTGATATTCATTATTACTGCACCATTGCTGACGCATGCGGTAAAAATTGATTTGCCTCAGGCAAGCAGCCAGCCTTTACCTGAAAAGCCTGATGTAATTTCAGTATCTATTGATGCATCAGGCAAGATGTACTGGAACGATGTGCCGATGGTACCAGGAGAGTTGAAACTTAAGCTGCAACAAATTTCAACTCAAAAACCGCAGCCGGAATTTAATATACGTGCTGATAAAGAAACACGTTATCAGGTGTTAGCCGAGGTAATGGCTGACGCGCAAAACGTAGGCATCAGTAAATTGGGGTTTGTGAGTGAGCCAAAGAGCAATTAAAACACAGTAAGGATTTTCAATTAAATATTAAAGAGAGCCAGCCAGTGAGTATTGTTCAATCAACCTACTTAGTTAGCCAGCCAACAACAGATATAACTAGGGAACAATACAATGAAGCTTAGCAAACATAAAACACTGACACAAAAGTCTGTATATCTTGCAGTTATTTTTGCAACGCAAACAATGTTTGCAGTTGCGGAAGAGAAGGAAGCTGCGGTTTCAACGCCTCAGCAAGAGCTTGAAGAGGTAAATGTAAAGGCATCGGCAGTGCAGGTAACTGGCGGCTACCAAGCCACACAGACTCGCGTAGGTAAAGTGCTGCAAGACCCGCACGATATTCCGCAGGCGATTACGACAGTCACTCATGACTTAATGCATGACCAACAAGTGGGTTCATTGCGCGAGGCGCTGCGCAACGTTTCAGGCCTTACCTTTAATGCAGCGGAGGGTGGTCGCTCGGGTGATAACATGATGTTGCGCGGTTTTTATACCTTTGGCGATATTTATCTTGATGGTGTGCGTGATACTGCGCAGTACAACCGTGAAACCTTTAACTTGGAGCAGGTGGATGTGCTGCGAGGTTCCGCTGCGATGTTATTTGGTCGCGGCCAAGCAGGCGGAGTGATTAATCAGGTATCAAAAACCGCCAAATTGACAGATGCAAATGTAATTTCCGGTAGCTTGGGTGAGTATGACTACCATCAGTTCACAGGAGATTTTAACAAGCAACTTTCGGACACTATGGCCATTCGATTGAATGTTATGGATCGCTCAGAAGAAAACTATCGTAAAAATCCTGCTAATGGAGATAGGCCTGAGTTAGACAGAAAAGGCGTGGCAGTGAGTTTTGGCGCAGGCATCGGAACAGAAAATGAATTGTTTTTAAACCATATTTATACCCAGACTCGAGACGTGCCAGACTATGGTGTTTCATTTTTTAACAAACGCCCGATTGATAGGACTTTGGCATCTGGAGCGACAATCGACGACGATGTGTTTTACGGGGGTGATCAAAACTTTGATGACAGTGATACGCGTATCAGCACTGCTACTTTTACACATAAATTCTCAAAAGACACAGAATGGCGCACACAGCTTAGAAGCGCGGATTATGAGCGTGCTTACTGGACAAAGACGCCAAATGCAGCAGCTTTACCGACAGCGACTCTCGGTATCGGAGGCAATCCGACGCGCGTAATGGATTATGAAACACTAAACTTGCAGTCTGACTTCAGTACAAAGCTGGAATTGGCAGATATGAAACATCAAGTACTGGCTGGAGCAGAGTACTTGAAAGAAGATTCATATAGGCAGGGCCTACTGAACTTGGGAACGGTTGCGGTACCTTTTTATCGTAGTAGTCAGGTTGCAGGTGTGGCTACCAAATTTGATGCAGATAATTACGCTGTTTATGTGCAAGATACCATTGAATTTATCCCCAAGTGGGATTTGCTTCTGGGAATCAGACGTGATGAGATGCGCGCTGATTACTCAAGCGTTACATCACCTAAATTAAGCTATGGTGAAAATAGTTACCGTACAGGTTTATCCTGGCATCAAAATGAAATGAGTCACTACTACGTGAGTTGGAGTGATTCGTTTAGTCCAACTGCCGATCTATATCAGTTGACAGTAAAACCTCAGCCACCTGAAAGAAGTAAGACCATTGAAGTTGGTGCTAAATGGTTATTTAATGATGGTGATTTGGCATTTAGAACTGCCTTATATCGCTCGACCAAAGATTGGGAGCGCAATACAGACTTGGAATCTACATCTGCAATTCTAACTAAAAAACGTCGTACTGACGGATTGGAGTTTGAGCTTTCAGGGTATGTGGCAGAAAATTGGGAAGTCTTTGCTGGCGTTGCATTTATGGACGCACATATTCTAGAAGTGGCACAGAACATCAATGCGACTACTGGGGTAATTACTGTTGCTGACGCAAGGCTAAAAGGTCAGCGCGCGCGCAACACGCCACCGGTAACATTTAACTTGTGGACTACATATTCATTTTTAGGTAATTGGAAAATAGGAGGCGGTATTGAAGCAAAAGGCGAGCGTTTTGGCTATCAACCGTCTGCTGCTAACGCCAATGCTGTGTTCACTAATGGAAAATTTGACCCGAATAGATTGCCTGGGTACGCACGTGTGGATGCCATGTTGGCTTATGAGGCAAAGCAATGGGCAGTACGTCTAAATGTTAAAAACTTGTTGGACAAAGTTTACTTCGATTCCATTTATGATAATGGTGGTTTCAGCGTTCCAGGTAATAGTAGAACGGCCATTGTCACAACAGAATTTAAATTTTAAGGAGTTTTCATGTTGCAGCATGTTCCAGACTTATTGACAATTGAGGAACTCGCTGAAGCGCGGCGCTTGCTTGCAAGTGCCGCGTGGGTGGATGGCAAGGTCACAGCTGGTACACAAGCAGCAACGGTAAAAAATAATCAGCAGTTACCTGAAAATGCGCAGCAAATGCTTGCCTTGAGGCAGCTAGTATTAGTGGCGCTCAATCGTAGTGCTTTGTTTTTTACTGCTGCATTACCTTCTAAAATTTTACCACCGTTTTTTAACCGTTACAGCGGTGAAGCTAATCACTATGGTTTTCATGTAGATAATGCAATGCGCATGTTGCCTAATGGCAGCGGTTATGTACGTGCCGATGTTTCAGCTACTTTGTTTTTGTCAGAACCTGATGAATACGAGGGTGGTGAACTTATCATTGAAGATACTTTTGGCAGGCATGCCGTTAAGTTAAAGGCAGGCAGTCTTGTTGTGTATCCATCGTCTTCTGTGCACCAAGTAACGGCCGTCACTAAAGGTGCGCGCGTGGCATGTTTTATGTTTATCCAGAGTATGGTGCGCGATGCCGAAAAACGTCGCCTGCTTTATGACATGGATGTATCACTGATGCAATTGCGCCACGCGGTGGGAGAAACTGAAGCTGTCGTGCATTTAACGGGGGTTTACCATAACTTGCTGAGACGCTGGGCGGAATGACCGCGTTATTGCATAAGCTGCAGAACACGCCACAAAGCGTGCAAACCGCTGCGGATTATTTGCCTTATGCTCAACCGCGACTGGCAGCAGAAGTCTGGGATTATCTTGAAGATGGTGCAGGTAAAGGCCTCACTATGCAGGCTAATGCACTTTCTTTTGATGCGTACAAGTTGATGTCACGGCCTTTGGCTGATGTTAAAGGCGGGCATACCCGCCTGGATTTATTTGGGCAGCAGTTTGAACATCCTATATTGCTAGCGCCAATTGCTTATCAGCGCTTGTTTCATGCAGGTGGCGAACAAGCCAGCGCAATGGCAGTTAATGCACAATCTGGGCAAATGGTCGTGAGCAGTCTTGCAAGTCAGACGCTGGAAGAAATCATTGAAGCGTCCGGACAGGCTTTATGGTTCCAGCTTTATTGGCAGGGAGATAGATCTCGCACATTGCTTCTGCTAAACAGGGCATTAGCCGCAGGCTACAATGCCGTCATGTTTACCGTAGATGCGCCGGTAAAGCAGGCTGTGATGCAACTTCCGGATGGTGTTAAAGCAATCAATCTTGAGCTGCCTCGACCTTTGCCAGGGTTGAAATCGAGTCAAAGCGCGGTGTTTGATGGCTGGATGACGCAGGCGCCAACCTGGGATGATTTAGCTTGGTTGCGCGATCAAATACATGCGCCGCTGTTGGTAAAAGGCATTATGCATGCCAATGATGCGGAAAAGATATTGGAATATGGCTGCGATGGTCTGGTGGTTTCAAACCATGGTGGGCGGGTTTTAGATGGCGTGCCTGCCAGTCTGGACGTTTTGCCGGAAATCGTCAGGCGAGTCTCAGGCAAGGCCAAGGTGTTATTCGATAGTGGTATTCGCAGTGGGCAGGATGCATTTAAGGCGTTGGCACTCGGAGCGGATGCAGTAATGGTGGGCCGCCCATATATTTGGGGGCTTGCTACCTGTGGGGCAATTGGTGTTGCGCATGTGATACGTTTGATGCGGGATGAATTGGAGATGACGATGGCGCTATCAGGGCTGGCAGATTTGGAGGCCATTAAGCTTTCCAGACCAAAGTTTGGGTGAAGTAGATGAAAGGAAATGGATGAAATTTTTATTTGCACTATTAAGTTTGTTACCATTACAGGTTATGGCCGGTGCTGACTGTGCCGTGCATCCTAAGGAAGAATGGGCGTCGGAAGATACATTAAAACAAGTCTTGAGTGAAGAAGGTTATACCATTAAGAAATTCAAGGTGGATGGCAATTGCTATGAAATTTATGGCCACAACAAAGAAGGCAAAAAAGTTGAAATCTATTTTGATACTAAGACACTGGCGATTGTTAAAGCTGAAATTGAAAAGTAATTTCACACATTTTAATGCGCACAGAGCCGTCTCAACCGAATAATGTAATTATATGGACACTATTCGTCCGGTTGACGCATTGGCTGGTTGCTGTTTGTGTGCTAATCAACTTTTTTAATGAGTCGGGGTTTTGGCATCGCACTATAGGATATGGATGTTTAGGGCTGGTGCTGCTGCGCATTTGTGATGGATTGTGGATAAGCAAACAGCCTGCATCACAATTTTATTTACCTAGTTTTTCTGCTATTAAAGCGCACATGAAAGAGCTGATTTCAGGAAATGCCGCCTCATATATTGGGCATAACCCGCTTGGTCAGAGCGCGGTTTATGCGATGTGGCTTTTAATCGCATTACTGGCTTTTACCGGCTGGCTCAGTCGTACCGACCAATACTGGGGTGAGGATTGGCCGGTGGATATTCATAATCTCTTGTCTGATTTTTTGCAGGGCATGGTTGTGCTTCACCTGCTGGCGGTGGTTCTGATGTCTAAATTACAAGGCAGGAACCTGATCTTTGCCATGATACGCGGCAAGTAAAAAAATACTATTTGCTTTAGGATGCCTGATAGTTCATTGCCCACGAATATAGTTTTCTAACTGCTTGATTAAATATTGTTGATGGCTGATAGTTTCCTTGACCAGATCGCCTAAAGAGAGCATGCCTAATACTTTATCGCCATCAACAACTGGTAAGTGGCGAATGCGTTTTTCGCTCATTAAACTCATTGAAGCATCTACCAAATCGCTGGGTTTGCCTGTGATCACTTTAGATGACATCACTTCATGTATCTGCGTGGTTTTGGATGACCGGCCTTGCAATACAATCTCGCGCGCATAATCACGCTCTGAAAATACCCCCACTAATTTTTCATTTTGCATGATTGCCAAAGCGCCTATTTTATACTCAGCCAAGATAACCAGTGCATCAAAGACTGGTCGGTCTGGGGCAATGGAAATAAGTTCTTTATGTTTTTTTTCGTTTAAGATTTGTTGTAAAGTTTTCATGATTTTCTCCATCCCGCGGCTTTTGTAAAAATATACACCTTATAATGGCTATAGCAAAATTCTAAATTAAATTTTAAAGCTGGCGCCATGCAAAACAATACTGTAATCAAAGCATTCTTTGCACTCTTCATACTTACGCTGATTTGGGGTTACAACTGGGTTGTGATGAAGCTGGCGGTGCAATATGCTAGTCCTTTTCAGTTTGCGGCCCTGCGTACGTTTTTAGGTGCGGCGATGCTGTTTGCAGTTTTATTTTTTACAAAAAGACCTCTGGCATTAAAAGAGTTTCCTACCATGTTAATGCTGGGCTTGCTGCAGACGTGCGGTTTTACGGGGTTGTTGATTTGGGCATTGGTAGAAGGTGGCGCAGGTAAAACGGCTGTACTATCATATACGATGCCGTTCTGGGTAATGCTGTTTGCATGGCCTATGCTTGGCGAAAAAGTACTAGGCTGGCAATGGCTGGCTGTCGCATTTGCGCTGTTCGGGATTGTGCTGATATTCGACCCGCTGCATGTCAAGTCAGATGGCTTTAGCATGTTGTTGGCTTTATGTTCAGGTATTTCATGGGCAATAGCTGCAATAGTTTCCAAGAAGTTACATCAGCGCGCGCCGCATCTGGATTTGCTCAACATCACGGCCTGGCCGACCTTGCTGGGCTCGCTGCCTATTGTTTTTCTTGCACTTGTTCTGCCTGCGCCGCCGATTCAATGGACGAACACATTCATGCTGACCATCGTGTATAGCATTTTCCTGAGCGGCTCGCTTGCGTGGGTGTTATGGCTGTATGCTCTACAGCGCTTGCCTGCAGGCGTGGCGAGCATGGCAAGCATGCTCGCTCCGGTGATAGGCGTGATTTCCGCCTGGGTGCAGCTGGGTGAGCGACCAAGTGATATTGAACTTGCCGGCATGCTGTTTGTTGCACTGGCGCTGATCATTATTTCGCTGATTACTATGAAGAAACATGCGCCAATCGACCCTGCTATGGGTCAAGACTAGACGTGGTAAAATTACGCTTTAAATATTTTCAGGGTTAGTGGTATGGCAGGACATTCAAAATGGGCAAATATTCAACATCGCAAAGGCAGGCAGGATGCTAAGCGCGGCAAGATTTTCACTAAACTAATTAAGGAAATCACTGTAGCAGCTCGCTTGGGCGGAGGTGACCCTGCCATGAACCCGCGCCTACGAGCTGCGGTGGCAGAGGCTAAAGAAGAAAACATGCCGTCGGACAATATTACCCGTGCCATTAAAAAAGGAACGGGTGAGCTGGAGGGCGTGAACTACGAAGAGATTCGCTATGAAGGCTATGGCATTAATGGCGCGGCAATTATCATTGATTGTTTAACCGATAATAAACAACGTGCCGTGGCCGATGTGCGTCATGCGCTTACTAAGTTTGGCGGTAACTTGGGTACTGACGGCTGCGTGGCTTTTATGTTCAAGCATTGCGGTAGTTTGGTGTATGCTCCTGGCACCAACGAGGATAAAGTGATGGAAGTCGCACTGGAGGCTGGTGCAGATGATGTTGTCACTGATGAGGACGGTAGTATTGAAGTGATTACTCCGCCAAATGACTTTATGGCAGTTAAGGATGCCATGGAAGTAGCAGGCCTTAAGGCGGTGATGGCAGAAGTGACCATGAAACCGTTGAACGAAGTGGAATTTGAAGGGGATGATGCGGTTAAGATGCAAAAAATCCTGGATGCGCTGGAGGATCTAGATGATGTGCAGGATGTTTATACCACTGCGATTCTAGAGGATTAGTGAATACACGTATTTTAGGCATCGATCCTGGCCTGCGACTGACAGGCTTTGGTGTCATTGAAAAAGTCGGAGAGAAAATCACTTATATCGCAAGCGGTACGATAAAAACTGCTGCAGGAAAAAAAAATACAGTAGAGGGTGAACAAGACCGGGAAGAATTGCCCGCTCGCCTGAAAATAATATTGGATGGTTTGTTTGAGGTGATTGACACATATCAGCCTAATCAGGTGGCGGTTGAAAAAGTGTTTGTGAATGTGAATCCGCAGTCGACGCTTTTACTTGGTCAAGCGCGTGGCGCTGCGATTAGCGCGGCAGTGATACGTAATTTAACCGTAGCAGAATATACGGCGCTTCAAGTCAAGCAGGCAGTTGTAGGCAATGGGCATGCACAAAAGGAACAAGTGCAGGAGATGGTAAAGCGCCTGCTCAATTTGCCTGCTACGCCTAAACCAGACTCAGCGGATGCGTTGGCCTGTGCAATTTGTCATGCACATGGCGGACAAGGTTTAGGTAAGTTGGCGACGGCAGGTTTTCGCGTGCGCGGCGGGCGGCTTGTCGGATGAGTAAGTCAGCGATCGAGCCAGTGCTGGCAAGTTTCCCTAATCCCTTCTTTCGTTATTTTGCAGCGACCCGCCCGGCTTTTCTGGTAGCCACCTTGGCAGGCTGCCTAATAGGGCTAACAGGCGCAATATACTCAGGTGTTAGCTTTCAGCCAGTAACTGCAGGATTAACTGTATTACTTGCCTTATTGGTACATGCGGGTGTGAATGTGCTTAACGACTATTATGATGCTCTTAATGGCACGGATGCAATTAACACAGAGCGCTTATATCCATTTACTGGTGGCAGCAGATTTATTCAGAATGGCGTGCTGACTACAACACAGACTGCATATTTTGGCTACCTGTTGCTGAGTGTGGCCATAATAGGTGGTTTATGGCTGTCGTGGCAGGTTGGACCTGGCTTACTGGCGATTGGCGCGGTAGGTGTGTTAATTGGATGGGCATATTCTGCAACACCGCTACATCTGAATAGCCAGGGCCTGGGTGAGCTATGTGTGCTGATAGGATTCATCGGGATTGTGGAGGGCGCAGACTATGTGCAGCGAAAGGCATTTTCATTGCAGCCATTAATGCTGGGTATGCCCTACGCTTTATTGGTGACTAATTTGCTCTATATTAACCAGTTTCCTGATCGAAAGGCTGACGCAACGGTAGGGAAGCGACATCTGGTAGTAAGGCTACCGTTAAGTAAAGCTGTCTTGGTTTACCCAATATTGGCAGGATTAGCACTTGTATGGCTGGCATCGTTAGTGGCTATGGGAAAACTGCCAATAGTGACAATGCTATCTGCTTTGCCGGTATTGTTTTCAGCCCGAGCCTCTTGGATACTTAGGAAATTTTATGCGCAACCAGCACATTTGCTGTCAGCAATTCGATTGACACTTGCCTCTATGCTTGGCCATGCGCTATTGTTAGTACTTATCATGTTATGGAAGACGCTATGATTGGTCGTCTAAGTGGAATTTTGTTGGAAAAAACCCCTCCTTTGGTTTTAATTGACTGTAATGGTGTGGGTTACGAGGTTGAAGTACCGATGAGCACGTTTTACAACTTACCAGAGCTTGGTGCAAAAGTAAGTCTGCTTACACATTTTGTTGTGAGGGAAGATGCACAATTATTGTACGGCTTCGGTTCTGAGCAGGAAAAAAATACATTTCGACAATTGCTAAAAGTAAATGGCATTGGCGCGAAATCTGCACTTTCTATTTTAAGCGGGGTGAGTATTGATGACTTGGTGCAAGCAGTCAGCATGCAGGAAGTTAGCATGCTCACGCGCATTCCGGGTATTGGCAAAAAAACTGCCGAGCGTTTGTTGCTGGAGTTAAAAGATAAATTTGGTGTGGCGGGGGCAGTTGCGGTCGGTAATCAACCAAAATTGGCCTCACACGATATACTCAACGCATTGATTGCATTGGGTTACAATGAGCGTGAGGCCTTGCAGGCAGTAAAACAGTTGCCTGCTGATACGAGCGTAGCAGATGGTATTAAACAGGCGCTAAAATTACTTTCAAGATAGCCCATTTAGCCAATAAGGTTGTGCATGAAACATATCTATTTAGCTTTATTGCTGCAGTTTTTGTTAGCGGCATGTGGACAGCATCCATCTGACGTTTCTCCTGAAGCGGCTTTAGAGAACGCCCCTGCGGCTACACCTGTGGCGCGAAGTATGGGCAAAATGGCAGCGGATGTGCAAGGCGGTGCTGAACAGGGGTTGACTGAGATTTCTGAGCCTACTGTAAATGCTAATCCAGCAAGAAAATATATTGCATTACGTCATCATCTGCAAATTGAAACCCGAGCCGAAAGAATGCAGGCTGCTTTTGATGCAGCAGTAAAGCATTGCGAAGTGCTGAATTGCCAGTTATTGAACGCTTACTACAATAAAGAAACACCCTACAGCCCACCGTCTGCGTCCTTAAGTGCACGTGTTCCCCCTAGAAATGTAGAGATATTTTTAACCGGTCTCGCAAAGAATGGCGAGGTTTTACAGCATGGGCGAGATAGTGAAGATAAGACAAATCAAGTCGTGGATACGGATGCGCGCATTAAAAATTTAACTGAGCTGCGCGATAGGCTGCGCATAATGTTGGCCGATAAAAATGCTAAATTTAGAGACCTTATTGAGGTTGAGCGAGAGCTGGCTAATACGCAAAGCCAACTCGATAGCATGCTGGGCATGCGCAAAATTTTGTCGCAAGAAACCGATCTAGTAGCTGTGAGTATTGATTTTACAGCTGCACAAGGTATCACGGAGCAAGGTTTTTTTGCACCAGTGGTACGTGCTTTAAAAGATGCGGGACGTGTGATGATGGAAAGTTTTGCTGCAGTCATTACATTTATAATGAGTGCGGTCCCTTGGCTGCTGATTGGCATTCCAGCCATATGGCTGATACGCAGGTATTGGGCAAAAATAAAAACTAAATTAATGTGATTTCTTGAGCGTAAATTAAGCCTGTCTACTGATTGTAATGATTAATTTTAAATATCCCGTATTGCTTGTAATGCTATTCATAATGAATAGCCAGCAGGCTATTGCAGAGGAAGCTATAGCCGTTGAGTCTGACGAAAAGGATGTTTGGCCTCAAGTTTTGGCATCACAATATTTAACTGAAGACGACTATCTCGGGGATGTGCCGAAAGCGCTTACAGTATCAAGGTTATCACAATCATTAGCTGATGCGGCTTCTGCTATTACTGTGATCGACCGTGAGACAATCCGTGCCTCAGGTATTCTTGATTTGCCAGAAATTTTCCGTCTGGTACCGGGGTTTTATGTAGGCACCAATGCGGGTTATGTCTATAACACTAATCATACAGTGAGTTATCATGGTATGACGACTGCCTATTCCGGGTCAATGCAGGTTTTGCTTAATGGCCGTTCGGTATACAGCCCATTGTTTGGCGGCGTTAACTGGAGTGAGTTGCCGTTGGCTATTGCCGACATTGAGCGTATTGAGATTACACGTGGTCCCAATGCGGCCAGCTATGGAGCAAATTCGTTTTTTGGTGTCATTAATATTATTACGCAGAACCCATCTGATCTGGCGGGCTCAAATATTTTTGTCACCCATGGTAATGGACGCAACGAAGTGTTTTATCGTAACGCAGGAAAATTAAACGATCTAACCTATCGGTTTACAACGGGATATCGTGAAGATGATGGTTTGGATAATCGCAATGATTTTAAACGTACGCGATTATTAAGCGCACAGGCAGACTATCAAGTAAACGAAAAAAATGGTCTGGAGCTTGAACTTGGCTTGGCAGAGGGCGCACGCGGTGAGGGCAATATTAATGAAGATCCCATCATATTTTTACCGCGCACCAAACAAATCAATAACCATTATGCACTAGTACGTTGGCGTCATAATGTGAGCGATACCAGCGATTTCTCTTTACAGGCATATTACAGCTATGATCGCTCGGATGATGAAACTACATCAATTAATTTAAGACCTCTAATTGCTACATTAAATCCAGTTATTGCAGCGGCAATGGTAAGTGATAATTTGTATGTCAAAAATGAAGTTATTCAAAAGCGGACAGATATAGAAGCGCAACACACATTTGCTGTAAACGATAATATTCGTGCGGTCTGGGGTGGGAGTATAAGGCAAGATACGATGTATGCCCCGTACTACCTTGGCACTAGGAAGACAGATTACTTTGACTTGCAGCGCCTATTCGGGCATGTGGAGTGGCGACCATTCGAGAAGCTGACGTTGAATACGGGTGCTATGGTTGAACATAATGACTTTACCGGCACGGACATATCGCCGCGCGCCAGCATAAATTTTAAGCCGAATCAGAATCACGCATTTAGACTGGGCATTTCATCTGCTTTGCGCACGCCTAATTATCTTGAAGAAAAATTTCAGGACAGGCTTGTAATTCTGACAACGTTGGCTAATCCTAATGCTTTAATTCTTCAATTCCGGGCGAATAAAGGCAACGTCAAACCGGAGCAGATTATTTCTCGCGAATTAGGCTATATGGGAAAAATCGGGCACTTGCAGTTAGATGTGCGCCTATTTAGCGATATCATTGATGATGTGATTCGCTTTAACCAGCGTACAGACTTTACTGCTCCGACGAATACGCTTTTGTTAAACCCTTTTGTAGATGTCGATATTAATTCTGGTATGAATGATGGGAGCGCGGCAGCAGAAGGCTTTGAGTGGCAAGCCGCTTGGCAATTTACAAACAAAACAAAACTACTATTGAATCATGCATATGTACATATTCGCGAAACCCAAGAAGATCTTAAGCGCAACTATGTAAAATCTATGCCCAGAAACACTTTTAGTGCCCTGATTACACATAAGTTTAATAAAAAATGGGATGCTAGTTTTGCTTATTACCAAACCAGCGAAGCTACCCTTTTGGGTGATGGCGATCCTGTTGATTTAATAAGAAAATGTGATCTCAGATTAGCGCGTAAATTTAGCAGTAATAATTGGAATGGAGAAGTGTCTGCAGTAGTGGAAAATTTATTTAATGACCATTACCAGGAGTTTGCTGATTACAACATCCTCAAAAGACGGGCTCACATTAATTTAAGGCTGGATTTTTAGATGTTATTTTTGAATTATATTAAATGTTGGTTGAAATATTGAAGTAGCTTAATTTTGCTGAAGAATAAATATAAAAATAAACTGGCTGTAAATGTGTTGGCGTTTATAGCGTTAATGACGGGCTTTTTTGTGCCAATTTTGGCGCATGCCTATACCGGCATCACGATTGTAATCAGCACTCCTTCATCAGTAAATACGGAGTTTATAGATAATTTTAAGGAAGAGCTTATCAGCGGTAAGAATACCAATCTTCATGTTAAGGTGATTGAGTTGCAAGTGGCTGAAAAGTTGGTGGTAGCAGAGAATAGCGAGTTGGTTATTGCTTTGGGCGTGAAAGCGTTAGAAGCTGCCAGTAAATTAAAACATAGTACGCCCGTGTTGGGTGTGTTTACACCGCTGCCTACATATAATACCCTGTTGTTGTCCAGTAGGCGAGTGTTGGGCAACTTTAGCGCAATCGTCCTTGATCAGCCATACAGGCGGCGAATGTCTCTTATTAAAACTGTTATGCCGAATGTCAAGAATCTAGGCATCTTACTTGGACCGACATCATCGCAAGATAGCGAATTTCTTAAAGACTTAGGTGAAAAATATACGCTTAATATTCTGCAGGAAAATGTGAATCAGGAATCAGATTTGATTCCTAAACTACATAAGCTACTGGACTCAACCGATGCATTGATGGCGATTCCCGACCCGCTTGTTTATAGTCGCGAAACTGCGCAACCTATTTTGCTGACTAGCTACCGGCATCAAAAACCTGTGTTTGGCTATTCCCAGTCATATGTGCGGTCAGGTGCGCTAGCGGGGGTGTATAGCAGCACCAAACAATTAGCACAGCAGGCTGCAGAAATTGCAGTTAAATCGCAACAGGCACCAGGGTTTTTGCCACCGCCACAAACACCAAAGTATTTTTCGGTAATGATAAATTATCAAGTGGCCCGTTCGTTAAACTTTCAGTTAGAAGATGAAGATACGATATATAAAAAAATGCTTGTGCTAGAAGATGTTCAATGAAAAATCTAGGCATTAAATCAAGAGTTATATTTTTGGGAACTATCCCCGCATTGTTGTTTGCAATGATTTTGGCAGGCTATGCGATTTTAAATGTATTTGGCGTTTTGAACCAGTCGCTACGGGATCGAGGACGCATTATTGCTGCACAGCTTGCACCAGCAGCCGAATATGGTGTTATTTCTGGCAATACTCAGATTTTACAAAGGTTGGCTCAGCAGGCACTTTCAAGCGAACAAGAATTGAGAACGGTTTTGATCGTAGATAGCCATGATCGCGTGTTGGCGCTCAGCGGGCGAGAACTGTCCCAAGAGTTAATGGCCAAATTGAAAAAAGGAAGCATTCAAGAGCTTAAGCTGGATCATGGCATGATTTTCACCTCTCCCATATACAGAAGTTTGGTAGAAATTGATGATTTTAGTAGCCTGTATGAGAACGATAAAGCTTTCAGGAGTGAGAACTCGCAGCTAGAAATTGGTCAAGTGTACGTGGATTTGAGCAATCAGGCCTTACACAATCTTAAGCAGGATTTAATCACAAAAATGCTCATGATCAGTTTATTCGGCTTGTCCCTGAGCGCTTTGATTGCATGGTGGATTGGTCGAAACATTACCAAGCCAATACAAGAAATTGCCTATGCGGTAAATAAAGTTGGCGAAGGTGTTTTTGCGCATACCATTACCGAAAATTCGAGCGGTGAATTGAAAACTTTACAAAAAGGCTTTAACTCAATGTCTGCCAGCCTTAAGTATGCCTATGATGTGATGCAGGACAAAATTAATGATGCAACTTCCATGTTGCGTCACCAGGCGCAACATGACGATTTGACAGGCTTAATTAATCGACGTGAATTTGAGGTCAGGCTTGAGCGCAGCTTAAAAAGTGTACATGAAAATGGCGCACAGCATGTGTTTTGTTATCTGGATCTTGACCAGTTTAAATTGGTCAATGATACCTGCGGTCATTCGGCGGGTGACGAGTTGCTCAGGCAAATCAGTGTGCTACTGGCTAACAGAATGCGTGACAGAGACACATTGGCACGTCTGGGAGGGGACGAATTTGGGTTGCTGCTCGAAAACTGTAGTCTAGCCGATGCAAATCAAATTACCAATACACTGCTTAAATTAGTGCGTGATTATCGATTTATTTATGAAGAAAAAATTTTTAATATCGGAGTAAGCATTGGCTTGGTGGTCATTAATTCGGGTTTCAGTAATGTCAGCGATATTATTCATGCAGCCGACATGGCTTGTTATTCAGCTAAGAATGCGGGTCGTAATCAAAGCTTTTTATTTAGTGCGGGTGATGCTGAGGTGACGCAACGCCGAATCGCTGTGGAGGCAATTTCAGATATCACGGATGAAATTGATGATGAGCAGTTTATGCTGTATTGCCAGCCTATCGTGCCGCTCTCGTCCAGCGTGCCGCAGCAGCATCACTATGAGATTTTGATTCGGAAAATTAATCTCGAGGGCGACATTTTATTGCCGACAGCATTTATACCATCTGCCGAACGTTATCTGCTCATGCCCAATATTGACAGGTGGGTCATCAAAAATACGTTTGCAACCTATCGAGAACTGCTTAATAAGAGCAATGAAAGGTGCAATTATGTGTTTTCAATCAATTTGTCTGGTACTTCGCTTGGCGATAAAAGCTTGCTTGATTACATTCGGGAACAATTTGTCATATACTCGATTCCGCCCCAATCTATTTGTTTCGAAATTACGGAAACAGCAGCCATCGTTAATTTGAAAAATACCATTTTACTGTTCACCGCGCTAAGAAAATTAGGCTGTAGCTTTGCGCTGGATGACTTTGGAAGCGGTATGTCATCATTTATGTACTTGAAGAATTTTGAAGTGGATTTTCTTAAAATCGATGGCTCGTTCGTAAAAGACATGCACACCAATAAAATCGATCACGCCATGGTTCGCTCAATTCATAGCGTCGCGGAAGCCATGAACATTAAAACAGTCGCCGAGTTTGTTGAAAATGAAGCCATACTAAAAGAATTGAAAAACATTGGCGTACACTATGGGCAAGGGTTGTTTTTGGGGTCACCGTTACCAATAAAAAAACTGGTTGAGAACTTATCGGTATAATGTTTATAACGTTTATAACATAGGCGCTATAAAGCCAATTGCTTTAAAATTGATTCATAAAATATGATAGAGACAGACCGCCTCATTGCCCCAGCCGCAGAAAGTCCTCAAGAAGAGGCAATAGAGCGTGCACTGCGTCCGAAAGCGCTTGATGAATATGTCGGGCAAGAAAAAGCCAGAAGCCAACTTGAGATTTTTATTAATGCAGCACGAGGTCGTAGCGAAGCGCTGGATCACGTACTTTTGTTTGGTCCACCAGGCCTAGGCAAGACCACTCTAGCGCATATCATCGCTCGCGAAATGGGCGTGAATCTTCGCCAAACGTCTGGGCCGGTGTTAGAGCGTGCTGGGGATTTGGCTGCGCTGCTAACCAATCTTGAGCCCAACGATGTATTGTTTATCGATGAAATTCATCGGTTATCCCCGGTAGTAGAAGAGATTTTATATCCTGCGATGGAGGATTATCGTCTCGATATTATGATAGGCGAAGGACCTGCAGCGCGAAGCGTACGTTTGGACTTGCCGCCATTTACACTTATTGGTGCAACTACACGTGCAGGAATGCTCACTAATCCACTGCGTGACCGTTTTGGTATTGTATCTCGACTCGAATTTTATACTACCGAAGAACTTGGTCGCATTGTGCACCGAAGTGCTGGCTTGTTAGAGGTGGAAATGACCGAATCGGGTGCCTGGGAAATCGCTAAACGTTCGCGGGGTACGCCGCGCATCTCTAATCGATTATTGCGCCGTGTGCGTGATTATGCGCAAGTCAAAAGTGATGGTGTGGTGAGTTCAGAAATTGCCGATGCGGCGCTTAAAATGCTCGATGTGGATAATCTGGGATTTGACGTGATGGACCGAAAATTATTGCAAGCGGTGCTGGAGAAGTTTGGTGGCGGACCGGTTGGCTTGGATAATCTGGCTGCAGCGATTGGCGAAGAGCGCGATACGATCGAAGATGTGCTAGAGCCTTATTTAATTCAGCAAGGTTACCTCATGCGTACGCCGCGTGGGCGTGTGGCCACTGGTCTGGCTTATCAGCATTTTGGTCTGCAAGTACCAAAAAACCTAACAGCAGGTGAACTTTGGCAGCAGTAAAGCATTTCGACTGGCAGGTGCGTGTCTATTATGAAGACACTGACGGCGGTGGTGTAGTGTACCACAGTAACTATCTCAACTTTATGGAGCGCGCACGTACTGAGTGGCTGCGTCATTTAGGTTTTGAGCAAACGTATCTTAAGGATGTGCTCAATATTATTTTTGTAGTACATAGCGCGCAAATAGCGTTTAAAAAACCTGCCAAATTTAACGATTTATTGACAATTACTAGCAGTTTGGCCAAAACAGGCCGTGGCAGTTTTGAATTTTTGCAAAAAATCACAATCAATCAACAAGTATTAGTCGAGGCGCAAGTAAAAGTGGCTTGTGTTGATGCAAAGAGTTTTAAACCAGTTGGAATTCCAGAACAAATCAGATTGAAAATGGAGTAAACATGACCGTAGCCAATGATATGTCTTTATTCACATTAATTTCAGGCGCAAGCTTGCCTGTGCAACTAGTAATGTTCATATTGCTTATTACATCGCTATTTTCGTGGTGGTATATTTTCATTAAGGTTGCAACTATCAAGCGTGCCGAGGCCGAATCGGAGAACTTTGAAAATGCTTTCTGGACAGGAGGCGATTTAAATAAGTTATATGAAGGCGTGACTGCAGGCCGTCGTAAACCGCAAGGCATGGCAAGTATTTTCGAAGCAGGTTTTAAAGAATTTATCCGCCACAAGCAGCAGTCCAGAATGGAGGTGAGTGACGTGATGGAGGGTTCTCGTCGTGCTATGCGGGCGGCATATAACCGTGAGTTGGATGACTTGGATGCGCACTTGCCTTTCTTAGCATCCGTAGGTTCGGTAAGCCCATATATTGGTTTGTTTGGTACGGTATGGGGCATTATGAACGCGTTTAGGGGTTTGTCTAATGTGGCGCAAGCAACTTTGAGTCAAGTCGCGCCTGGTATTGCGGAAGCGTTAGTGGCTACTGCAATTGGCTTATTTGCGGCCATTCCTGCTGTAATTGCATATAATCGTTTTGCCTCAAGCGTAGACAGGCTCTCGGTGCGTTATGAAAGTTTTATGGAAGAATTTACCAATATCTTGCAACGTAAAAGCTGATTGAGAGGTTCAAGATGAGTAGAACCCGTAAACGCCGCATGATGAACCAGATTAACGTTGTACCATATATCGACGTGACCTTGGTGCTGCTGGTAATTTTTATGGTGACTGCGCCAATGACCAATCCAGGTGTGGTTGACCTGCCAAAAGTGGGCCAAGCACTCAAGCAAACGGGTGCACCTATTATTGTGACAGTTAGAAAAGATGGCATGGCCGAAATAGAAGGAAAAAAATTACCGCGTGACCAATTATTGTACGAAATTAAAAAACAAATTAAAAAAGCACCACGTGCAGTGGTCGTAGCAGCGGATGAAAAAACCCAGTATGGTAAAGTCGTAGAAGTGATGGATCTGCTTAAGCAAGCCAAGGTGGACAAGGTTGGCTTATTATTTAAACCTGCCCCCTAAGTTTACATGATTAGAAAGCACGAAAATTCAGACTCATGGAAGGCAGGTATTTACGCTGTGGCTGTCCATTTGGCCCTGCTGGCGGGTATGTTGATTTCATTTAATTGGAAGGCAGCACATCCTGTGTTGAATGTGACTGAAGTTGAGTTATGGGATAAGTTGCCCACCGCAAGACCATTGATTAAAGAAGAACCTAAACCTGAGCCAAAACCAAAAATCGAAGAAAAGCCAGAGCCAAAACCTAAGCCAGTGGTAGAGGAAAAACCAAAACCAGAAGAGCCCAAAGTCGATATCGAGCTGGAGAAAAAGAAAAAAGAACTGCAAGAAAAAGAGAAGCTGCTTGAAGAAAAACGAAGGAAGGAAGAGGTTTTAGAAAAGATTAAACGTGAAGCGCGTGAAGATGAATTGCGCGAGAAAAAAGCGGCTGAAAAAAAACAAAGTGATGCTTTGAGAAAACTTCAGCAGGAGGCGTTGTCAGAAGAGCATGAAACTAGCGACAAGCTAGCTAGCGCTGCTAATGCTAGCCTAATAGGAGAGTATACCGAAAAAATCAAGGCTAAAATTCGTGGAAATGTAAATAAAACACTTTGTGGCGAAGGCAATCCGGAATTAAGATTTGAGATAAACGTATTACCTACTGGACAATTAAGCGGCAGTCCTAAACTAATTAAATCTAGCGATAATTCTGCTTGTGATGAGGCTGTAGAGCGAGCCATTATTGCTTCTGAGCCTTTGCCTTTGCCAGATGACCCAAGTTTGAAATCGCAATTTAAAAATTTAAAACTTAAATTCCGGCCAAATGATTAGCTTTCAGGAAGGCTAATTAGGTTGTAAACAAAGCGTAAAAGTTGTAATAAAGTGTAAATCGGGTGGCATCAAAGTACGTTTGCAGTAGAATTTAGCTGAACTTTTTAGAAAATTAGACACTAATAGCTTATGAATATGATTCGATGGATGTTTTTTTGTGTCCTTTTTTTGGTCACATCAATTGCAAACGCTGCGCTGGAGATTGAAATTAGCGGCGGCGGTGCCCAACAAATCCCTATAGCAATCTTGCCATTTGGCGGCGCAGCCAATGCCAAAGAAAATATCAGTGAGATTGTCGCAGCAGACTTACATCGCAGCGGTTTATTTAGAGTGCTGGAAACGCGCGGCATGGCAAATTTGCCAATATCACCAAGTCAAATTAAATATGCTGAATGGACCGCATTACAGGCGCAAGCGGTTACCGTGGGCAATGTGGAGAGTGTTGCAGGTGGCCGTTTTAAGGTGTCATTTCATTTGATGGATGCACTCAAGCAAACGCAATTGGCGGGTATGGACTACCAAATCGCACCCAGCCAAATGCGTGCTACCGCGCATAAAATCGCAGATATTATTTTTCAGAAATTAACTGGTCAGGCGGGAATTTTTGCTAGCCGCATTGCCTATATCACCAAGACAGGCAAGCGTTATGCTCTACAAGTGGCAGATGCCGATGGGTACAATCCGCAGACCGTGGTTTCCTCAAACGAGCCAATAATTTCACCCAGCTGGTCACCCGATGGTACAAAATTAGCGTATGTATCGTTTGAAAAGAAAAAACCGATTGTTTTTGTGCAATCGCTTACCAGTGGTAGCCGCGCTATATTGGCCAATTATAAAGGGAATAACAGTGCGCCTGCATGGTCGCCAGATGGCAGCAAATTGGCGATTGTGCTAACTTATGGTGCGAACTCACAAATTTATACGGTTGATTCAAGTGGCGGCGGCTTAAAACAAATTACAAAGAGTAGTGCCATCGATACTGAACCGGCATTTTCGCCCGATGGTAACTGGATTTATTTCAGCTCAGACCGTGGCGGCAAGCCACAAATTTATAAAGTACCGGCGGATGGCGGCAACCCAAGCCGTGTGACATTTGAAGGTGGTTATAATGTTTCGCCACGTTTTTCGCCCGATGGCAAAAATTTGGCGTATATTCGCAACGATGGTGGCAAATTCAGAGTAGCATTACATGATTTAGCCAGTGGCCAGGTGCAGTTGCTGAGCGAAGGTTCGCAAGATGAATCACCCAGCTTTGCACCAAATGGACGTGTAATATTATATGCTACTAAGGTGCGTGGACGTGGTGCATTGGCAGCGGTATCAAGTGATGGAAAAGTACGGCAGCGGTTAAATGAATCGTCGGGTGGTGATGTGCGTGAACCTGCTTGGGGTCCGCTAACGAACTAGTCCAACCGGAAAATTAATTAGATTTAGAACTTGTGTGAATCAACCCGTTACTGGGGATAATAAAAGGAGAGAAAGATGAATTATTTACCGAATTTCAGTGGGAAACTCATTGCAGTTGCAATTACTTCGATATTTTTGGTGGCCTGTAAAAGTACGCCGATGAGCAATAAGCCGGCGACAGTTGAAGATAAAAGCACGACAGCTGCAAGTCAATCTTCTGATAGCAATGCTGGAGCGGATGCTAGTGGAGTGAAAGAAGTAGTGGTGGATAGTAATGCCAACAATGCTGGCAATAATCCGCTCAAAGATCCAAATAATATTCTTTCAAAACGCAATATCTATTTTGATTTTGACAGCGATGCTGTAAAAGCAGAATATCGCCCAATCGTCGAAGCGCATGCCAAGTATTTGTTGGCACATGCAGATGCAAAAATGGTTGTGCAGGGTAATACCGATGAGCGCGGTACACGTGAGTACAATCTATCACTCGGTCAGCGTCGTTCAGTAGCGGTTAAAAAAGCGCTTAATTTATTAGGCGTGCAAGATAAGCAAATTGAAACAGTTAGTTACGGCGAAGAAAAAGCAGCTGTAAATTGTGCCGATGAAGCATGTTTTGCACAAAACCGTCGCGTTGATATCGTTTACGAAGGCGATTAAGCTAAGGTGATGGCATGATGGTGATGAAAAAATTAGCATTTGTTGGTTTAAGTCTTTTTGCCTTTGGCCATTTAAATCCTGTGCATGCTGCGCTGTTTGATGACAAAGAAGCGCGCAAAAAGATTTTAGAGGTTGAAGCTAAGCAACAGTCTAATCATGATGCCAGTATGGCGGCAATTGCCGAGTTGAAGAAAAGTCAAGCCGCGATGGAAAAGCGCATTGCAGCGATAGAAGCCATTGTGCAAGGTGGCGGTTTGGCTGATATGCAAAACCAAATCGAAGTTCTAAAGCAAGAGGTGGCCAATTTAAAAGGCGATTTAGAAGTGGCCTCTCATAATCTTGATACGACACAGCAACGTCAAAAAGATTTGTATGCTGATACGGATACGCGCTTGCGTAAGCTGGAAGGTGGCGTACCAGTGGCTGCAAATCCTCCGCTCGCCAACGCCCCTGCGCAGCCCGCAGCAGAAGAAAAAGATGTAAAAGCCTTTGCTGATGCTGATAGCTTAAGCAAATCGGCCAAGCATAAAGAAGCTTTTGCCGCATTTGATGGTTTTTTGAAAGAATATCCCAATAGTAAATTAACACCAGATGCGCTCTATGGCATGGGTTATTCGCAGTTTGCACTTAAAAACTATAAATCTTCCATCGCCACGCAGCAGAAAGTCATCGATTTGCACCCGGAAAGCCCAAAAGTGCCAGATGCAATGTTCAACATGGCGAATAGCCAAATTCAGCTTGGACAAGTCACTAATGCCAAAAAAACATTACGTGCTTTAATCGAGAAGTTCCCTAACGCAGACGTTACGCCTAGTGCACAGAAGCGTCTGAAGGCACTTGAAGCGATCAAATAGCAATTTATCAGGGCGATTCGCGGTAAAATAGCGCCAACTTAAGTAGTTGGCGTTTTTTTTTTGCAAAATTTATGACTTTAAAAGTCTACGAAATTTTTTATTCATTACAAGGTGAAACAAGCCGCATCGGTTTGCCGACGGTATTTGTACGTCTGACGGGTTGCCCGATGCGCTGCACCTATTGCGATACCGCATATGCATTTAGCGGCGGTAGCAATATGGAGATTTCTGATATTTTGGTTAAAGTGGCTCAGTTTGGTACAAATTATGTCACGGTGACTGGTGGAGAGCCTTTGGCACAGAGGGAGTGCCATGTGCTGCTTAAGGCATTATGTGATGCGGGTTACAATGTATCGCTCGAAACCGGCGGGGCGATGGATATTGCACAGGTAGATGCGCGTGTTTCGGTGATTCTGGATATCAAAACACCTGCTTCGAATGAAGAAAAAAACAATTTATGGGGAAATCTGGCCCATATCAAGCCAAAGGATGAAATCAAATTTGTGTTGTGTAACCGCGCTGATTATGACTGGGCAAAGGCAAAAATCACCGAGCTTAAATTAAATGAAAAATGCCCTATCATATTTTCTCCAAGTTATAGTCAGCTAAAAGCGGATGAACTGGCGACTTGGGTGCTACAGGATCAATTGCCAGTGCGTATGCAGGTGCAGCTTCATAAAATTCTCTGGGGTGAAAAGCAGGGCGTATGATTTTATTGAAATTAAAATCTTACTTTGTCAGCGTTTCTTTATCGTGTAAGGTGCAGCGCCTGCAGTTTGCCATTGCGTAAATTTTTAATTTCTACAAAATCTATTTGATATGAATAAAAAGGCTGTTGTTTTACTCTCTGGAGGGCTTGATTCTGCCACTTGCCTGGCAATTGCCAAATCTCAAGGCTTTGAGTGTTATTGCCTAAGTCTGGATTATCATCAGCGCCATATTGCCGAGCTGGAAGCCGCACGGAATATAGCTCATAGCTTAGGCGCAGTACAACATAAAACCGCACAGCTGGATTTAAGTCTATTTGGCGGTTCTGCACTGACGGATAATGAAATTTCTGTGCCGGAGACGGCGACCAGCGGCATCCCTGTGACATACGTGCCTGCGCGCAATACCATTATGCTTTCCCTGTCCCTGGCGTGGGCAGAGGTGCTGGAGGCGCAAGATATTTTTATTGGCGTGAATGCATTGGATTATTCGGGCTACCCGGATTGTCGTGGCGAATATGTGCAGGCGTTTCAGCAGATGGCGAACTTGGCAACCAAAAGCGCGGTAGAAGGCAAAAAAATCACCGTGCATGCACCTTTAATTGATATGACAAAAGCGCAAATCATTGCCCTGGGGACAAGTCTGGGCGTGCCTTACAGCGATACGGTTTCCTGTTATCAGGCGGACGCGCAAGGCCGAGCTTGTGGTAAATGCGATTCATGTCGTTTACGCCGCGAGGGCTTTAATAAAGCAGGTATACAAGACCCCACGCGCTATGCTTTGTAAAAGTACGCAAAGTCTCATTTTACTGCTTGCTAAAGCATTCAAAAATAACGTATAATCCGCGCCTTTCTGCAGAAAATTAATTTTTAAGAGAACAAGATTATGGTCGTAATTCGTTTATCTCGTGGCGGTTCTAAAAAGAATCCATTCTATAACGTGGTGGTAGCTGATTCACGCAATCGTCGTGATGGCCGTTTTATCGAGCGTGTTGGGTTTTACAATCCATCCGCAAAGCTGGCCACAGAGGCTTTACGTATTGATGAAGCACGTGTGAGCCATTGGAAAAACAATGGTGCGCAATTGTCTGATACGGTAACACGTCTAGTTAAAACGCATGCTAAAGGCCCGGAGGCGATGATCGCCGCTAAAGCTAAAGATGCTGCAAGAGCTGATGCTGCCAAAGCTAAAGCCGTTGCTGCTGAAGCCGCAAAAGTAAAAGCTGCCGCCGATGCTGCTAAAGCTGAAGCTGATGCTAAAGCTGCTGCTGAGGCAGCGCAAGCCGCTGAAGCTGCTAAAGCCGCTGAAGCAGAGGCTGCTGCAGTTGAAGAAGCGCCAGCAGAAACTCCTGCAGAAGAAGCTTAAATTTTATTATCTAGCCTTTACTTTTGAGTAATTTGGCTTCGGGTGATTTAGTAGTCATGGGGCGAGTAGTCGCCCCTTATGGCATTTTAGGGTGGCTTAAAATACATCCGGATACCGAAATGCTGGATGGTTTACTGGATTATAAAACCTGGTGGATAGGCAAGGATGACAATTGGCAGCAGCTGAATGTCGAAGATGCCAAGATTCATAACGATGTATTGGTCGTGAAACTGCAGGGCATCGCTGACAGGGATGCGGCGTTTGCTTGCAAAGGCAAGCAGGTTGCGGTTCCCAGAGCATTGTTGCCAGAGCCTGAAGAGGGCGAATATTACTGGTCTGATTTAATCGGGCTGGCGGTCAAAAATCAGCAAGGTGTTGATTTTGGCAAAATTATTGATGTGCTGGAAACCGGCGCAAATGATGTGATTGTTGTGAAAAGTGATAAAGAGCATGGCGAACGCGAGCGATTGGTTCCGTTTACCGAGCAGGCGATATTAGATGTGAATCTGGAAGCCAAAACCGTGCTAGTGGATTGGGATCCAGATTTTTAGCATGCCGATGATGAGATTTGACATCATTAGCTTGTTCCCGGAAACCTTTGACGCGATAACGCAACATGGCATCACGGCGCGGGCATTAGAGCAAAAGATTTATAGTATAAACGTGATTAATCCGCGCGATTTTACGCAGGATAATCACAAAACGGTGGATGACAGGCCATACGGCGGCGGTCCTGGCATGGTGATGTTGGCGGATCCATTGGCAAAAGCCATTCAACAGGCAAAGCAAGGCCAGATTGAAATTGGAATTAAACCGCACGTGATTCATTTTTCACCACGCGGAACTCCGCTTAATCACCAAAAAGTGATGGAGTTGAGTAAGCGGCAGGGTTTGGTTTTGCTTGCAAGCCGTTACGAAGGCGTAGATGAACGTTTGTTAGATGCGCTGGTAGATGAGGAAATCTCTATCGGCGACTATGTTTTAAGTGGTGGTGAATTACCCGCCATGGTGTTGATAGATGCGATAGTAAGGCAATTGCCTGGCGCTTTGGGCGATGCGGATTCAGCAGTAGAGGATTCGTTTGTGAATGGACTACTGGATTGTCCGCATTACACGCGACCAGAAGTGCTTTATTTAGAAGGCATGGCAGAAAGACGTGTGCCTGAGGTGCTGTTGTCAGGCAATCACGCAAAGATTAGAGAATGGCGATTAAAGCAATCGCTGGCTTTAACAAGGGCAAAACGCCCGGATTTATTGGCCGCAAGGTCGTTGACGAAAGAGGAGTCTCGGCTGCTTAAGCAAATAGAGCAGGAACAGGAATCTTCATAATTAAAAGGAGCACAAAGTGGCAGATATTATTAAAATGTTAGAGCAGGAAGAAATTGCCCGTTTAGGTAAAAAAATTCCTGATTTCGCCCCGGGTGACACCGTAGTGGTAGGTGTAAACGTGGTTGAGGGTACACGTAAGCGTGTGCAGTCATACGAGGGTGTTGTGATTGCGAAACGCAATAAAGGCCTCAATTCATCATTTATAGTACGCAAAATTTCATCTGGTGAAGGTGTTGAGCGTACATTCCAAACTTACTCACCGCTTATTGCTTCTATCGAAGTGAAACGTAAAGGTGATGTACGTCGTGCAAAACTTTACTACTTGCGTGAACGTTCAGGTAAATCTGCGCGTATTAAAGAGAAATTAACTGCGCGCGATAAAGAAGTGATGGCGCCAGAAGCCGCACAAGATTAAGCTATAAAGCAACAGATTAAAAGCCCCAGACTTAATTAAGTGATGGGGCTTTTTTATTACCCATTTTCCTATATAGCCAATTGTTATTTGCATTGCATTTAAAATTCAAGTTAAATTCAGGCTATGAAAACCAACAATAATTTACCCCCCCAGTATGATGCAGTCATAGAAGCACCGTTTGGCGCAGTAGGCATTTCTGTGCGCGGTATGCAGGTTGCCATCGAACTGTTGCCGGAAAAGCATGCGCAAAAACCTGCCGAACATAAAATTGCGGAAAAAGTTGCCAAGCAGATTGAGGCCTATTTTAACAATGCACGCAATGATTTTAACTTGCCGCTCGTTTACAAAGGTACACCGTTTCAACGTCGCGTCTGGCATGCCATTAGCGCTATTCCATGTGGGCGAGTGCTTACTTATAGCGAAGTTGCCCAGCAGATTGGTTCTGGTCCGCGCGCCGTGGCTAATGCCTGTGGCGCCAATAATTTGCCTTTGGTGGTGCCGTGTCACCGTGTGGTCGCTAAAAACGGTTTGGGCGGTTTTATGCAGGGCAATAAAGATGGTCTAAAAATAAAAAAATGGCTGCTCAAGCACGAAGGCGTTGTGTTTGAAAAAGGGAAGCGGGTGTGACTGAGACAGCCAGCAGCCGGCTCGATACCTTTATCGATCATCTTTGGCTGGAAGATGGCTTATCCAAAAACACCCTCGAAAGTTACCGTACCGATTTAAGCCAGTTTAATGTCTGGCTTATCAAACAGCATCAAGATTTACTTACGGCCAGTCAGGCCGATATTCAGCAATATCTGGCGGTTAAATTTCCGCAAAGCAAGCCACGCAGCATCAGCCGGTTAATCGCCAGTATGCGGCGTTTTTATCGCTATGCGCTGAGAGAGAATCTCATCAAAACCGACCCCACGCTGCAAATCGAATCACCCAAACTTCCACGTAGCTTGCCCAAAAGCTTAAACGAGCAGGAAGTGGAAGATTTGCTCAAAGCGCCGGATATTAGCCAGCCCATCGGCTTGCGCGACAGGGCCATGCTGGAGCTGCTATACGCCAGCGGTTTGCGTGTGAGTGAGTTGGTTGGCGTAAAAGTGAACGAAGTCAGCACGCAGGATGGCGTGGTACGCGTCACAGGTAAGGGCAGCAAGACCAGATTAGTGCCGATGGGCGAAGAAGCAGCCGATTGGATTAGCAAATACATTAAACAGGCGCGCCCCGAGATTCTGCAAAAGCGGTTATGTGATGCGCTTTTTGTTACGGCGCGGGCAGAGGCGATGACGCGCCAGGCCTTTTGGTATTTAATCAAGCGCTACGCCTTGCAGGCCGGCATTACCAAACATATGTCGCCCCACGTGCTACGCCATGCCTTTGCTACGCATTTGTTAAACCACGGTGCGGATTTGCGCGTGGTGCAGATGCTGCTGGGGCATTCGGATATTTCGACCACGCAGATTTATACGCATGTGGCGCGGGAGCGGTTGAAGCAGCTGCATAGCGTGCATCATCCACGTGGGTGATTTATTGTAAAAATTAATGCTCTGGAAAGCTCATGGGTATTGGTCTGCAGGGCATGCAAATTATCACGTCATTCCGATGAAAATCGGAATCTAGTGGCGTTAAAAACCTTGTCGGGAGTAGCCCGACAGCTAATCACTTTCTTTTGTTTGTGCAAAAGAAAGTAATCAAAGAAAATCACACCCCGCTGCCGCTTTCTCCTTCGGTCTTAGCGCCACATCTGGCGCAGTTGAGGCTTTAGTTAAACTCAAAGATAATTGGCATATGGTCACTTAGCGCAATCCATTCTTCTACAGCGCCAATTTCCAAACGAGCAGATTCTAATAGTCCTGATGAAGCAAAAGCGTAGTCTATGTGGTAGGGTTTTTCTAAATTGCGATGAAGGTAAAAAGTTGGTGTGGTTTCCTCACCTTGCTGAATATTATTAGCGTGGTGGTAGATACTGTGAATATCTATTCTAGCTAAATCGTTTACAACGTCTGAATGATTCCACCATCTATCCCATTTGTTCCAACAGACATTACTATTAAAATCGCCGCAAACAATAGATTTTGGCGAGTTTAATTTTGATTGATGTGCTTGAAGATACTTCCATAGCTGACCGATGTATTGAAATGTAGGAGAGTTGGCCTGCTTTGTCCATACTGCCAAAACAATAAATTCGTTATTGATAGAAAAAGGAATAAATGACTGTAGGTCTCCCAATTCCCAGTCAAGTTCTTTTAGAGTTAAGTCGTCCTTTGCAAATACTCCTAGTCCTGAATTTTTATTATTCCCAATCCAGAGATAATTTGACGCCCAGCTTTTATACGAATTGTCTCTACATTTTTCTGGGTCTTCACATTCTTGGATAACATAGATATCTGCATTTGAGCGAGTTATAAATTCAAACTTTTTACGAAATGCACCATTACAATTCCAAGTTACAATTTTCATCTTGGATTAAGGTCTATTGCGCTCAATCATCACTCCCAGCGCCTTTAAGCCGGGCAATATCGCAGGTTTAGCGACCTTAATTTTTACGCTTAATGCGCCAAATTCTTTAAAAATCAGTACGCACACATGCTGGGCCAGTGATTCGACGAGTTGAAAGCTATGTTCGGCTAAAGTCTCGCGGATGCGCGTGACGATTGCGCCGTAGTCGATGGTGTCGGCAATGGCATCGCTTTTGCCCGCGGGCGCTAAGTCGTAGCCAATCTCAATATCTAGAATAATGGTTTGTGCAGCCATGCGCTCCCATACGGGTACGCCCAGTTTTGTTTGCACTTTAAGTTCGCTGATAAAGATTTTGTCCATCGCGTTCGTCATTCCCGCGCAGGCGGGAATCCATGTTGGGTTCAAAAAGAATGTTGTGATATTAAACTACAAATTGCCGGATTCTGGTTTAATATCACGATTTTAAGCGCTTTTATGTTACTGGGTTCCCGCCTGCGCGGGAATGACGAGTTTGAGGAATTTTTATGAATGAATTAGGTTTTATTCCCGTGGCCCTTGTGCCAATGGTTTGGATTGTTGCCGCGTATCTATTGGGGTCGGTTTCGTTTGGTATTTTGGTGAGCAAGTTATATGGCCTGGCAGATCCGCGCACGGTAGGTTCCGGCAATCCGGGCGCCACTAATGTGCTGCGCAGCGGCAAAAAATCTGCAGCCGTGCTGACCTTGCTGGGAGATGCTTTAAAGGGCTGGTTGCCTGTCTGGCTGGCATTGCAATCTGACATGCTGATGTGGGTGGTGGCTTCCGTTGGTTTGGCGGTATTTTTTGGGCATTTGTTTCCCATCTACCATCGCTTTAAAGGTGGCAAGGGCGTGGCAACTGCGCTGGGTGTGATGTTTGCGGTTTCACTCTGGCTAGGGTTGGCGTGCCTGCTTGTGTGGGCAATCGTGTTTTTTGTCAGCCGCATCTCCTCCTTGTCGGCTCTGGTAGCGACTACCTTGTCCCCCTTTTTTGCAGCTTGGTTTTTATTGCCCTACAAAGATTATGTGCTGATGGTGCTGATCATGGCCATGATGCTGCTTTGGCGCCATAAAACGAATATTCAGAAGCTGCTGGCAGGAACGGAGTCCAGTTTCCGTAAAAAGTAATATTAGGGTTTGGTAAGCTCTGCTAAATCCCAGCGTGGGCGCACACTAAAAGCGTAATCCTGCTTTTGTTGTTTCGTGGCCTTTAATCTCATGGCGCCTGCAAAAGCAATCATGGCGCCATTATCGGTGCAAAATTCCAAACGCGGATAACTGACTTTACACAACTTTTTCTTGGTTGCCGCATTCAAACGTTCGCGTAGCCGAGTGTTGGCGCCTACACCGCCTGAAACGATTAAATTATCCAAACCGGTTTCGCGTAAAGCAGCCATACATTTCGCCGTTAAAATTTCAGTCACAGCCTCCTGGAATTCCCAGGCAATATCAGCCTTTACTTCATCCGTAAGCGGTAGGTTGTTATTTACCAAAGTCAGCACGGCCGTTTTTAAACCGCTAAAACTAAAATTTAAATCGCCGCTATTTAACATGGGTCTGGGTAGTTTAAAGCCTGAAATCTCTTTATTTTTAGATTGCCCTGCAAGTCTCGCCAATGCTGGGCCTCCGGGATATCCCAAATCGAGCAATTTGGCAGTCTTATCAAACGCTTCGCCTGCTGCGTCATCCAGCGTGTCGCCAAGCAAGGTGTATTCACCAATGCCATCCACGCGCATCAATTGGCTATGCCCACCGGAAACCAGCAATGCGACGAATGGAAATAATGGAGGATTTTCTTCCAGCAAAGGTGCTAATAAATGGCCTTCTAGATGGTGTACCGCGACACTTGGCACGTTCAGCGCAAATGCCAGCGATTGCGCAATGCTGGTGCCCACCAGTAGTGCACCAGCCAAGCCTGGGCCTTGAGTATACGCGATGCCATCAATATCTTTAAGTGATTTATTGGCATTTTTAAGTACGATTTCAGTCAGCGGTAAGGCGCGCCGAATATGGTCGCGTGAGGCGAGCTCCGGCACCACGCCACCGTATTCCGCATGCATATCCACTTGTGAATGCAGCGCGTGCGCCAGCAAACCATGCTCGGTATCGTAAAGCGCAACACCTGTTTCGTCACAGGAAGACTCTAAACCCAAAACTAACATAAATTAATGATTGATAAAACTAAATGAACGCGCTAGAATACGCGGTTTTCGACGCTACTTCAATGCGGCGTTGGTTAATTTAAAAGGATAGTGATTGAATGTCTAGTGTACGTGTAAAAGAAAATGAGCCGTTTGACGTTGCCCTGCGCCGTTTTAAACGCCTGATTGAAAAAACAGGTTTGTTAAACGATTTGCGCGCGCGCGAGTTTTACGAGAAACCAACTTGGGAACGTAAACGCAAAGCTGCAGCTGCGGTTAAACGTCAATATCGTCGTTTACGCAATCAGACTTTGCCAGCTAAATTATATTAATTCATGTCGCTGAAAGCTCAGATATCTGAGGACATGAAAAATGCCATGCGCGCTAAAGATAGCGCGCATCTTGGCGCGATTCGCTTGCTGCAGGCTGCGATTAAACAACGCGAGGTAGATGAGCGGATAGAGCTGGATGATAACGACGTGATTGGTGTTATCGAAAAAATGCTCAAACAGCGTCGTGATTCTATTGCGGCGTACGAGTCTGCTAACAGAACAGATTTGGCAGATGTCGAAAAGTTTGAAGTCACCGTGTTGCAAACATATCTGCCGCAGCAACTTACTGAAGATGAAATTAAAGCAGTTTTAGAAAAAGTTGTCGCCGACACTGGTGCATCCAGCATGAAGGATATGGGTGCCGTGATGGCTGCAATTAAGCCACTCGTAGCTGGCAAAGCCGATATGGGCAAGATATCCGGCCTGATTAAGGCACGCTTGAGCTAGGCAATATGTAAAGTAAAAATAAAGGTGCGAATAGCGCCTTTTTTTATTTACGCTTTATACTCACGCTTATGATTCCAGAGCAGTTTATTCAAGAACTACTTAATCGTGTCGACATCGTTGATGTGATTGATAAATCTGTTCCGCTAAAAAAAGCCGGAGCAAATTATTCTGCCTGCTGTCCGTTTCATAATGAAAAATCTCCAAGCTTTACTGTCAGCCCAACCAAGCAGTTCTACCATTGTTTTGGCTGCGGCGCACATGGCACAGCCATTGGGTTTTTGATGGAATATGCGGGCTTGAGCTTTGTAGAAGCCGTTCATGAGTTGGCGAAACACGTCGGCATGATCGTGCCGCAGGAGCAATCAACACCGGCCTCGCGCGAAGCCGATGCAGCAAATAAAACCATTAAATTGGGTTTACAGGAAACCTTGCAGCAGGCTGCCAATTATTACAAGACAGAACTTAAAAAATCACCGCGTGCGATTGATTATTTAAAAGGGCGGGGTTTGAGTGGACAAATTGCCGCTAAATTTCAAATTGGCTATGCGCCTGCAGGCTGGCAAAACTTGCAAAATGTTTTTCCTCAATACGAAAGCGAAGCGCTGAATACCGCAGGTTTGGTGGTTGAGAACGAGCAAGGCAAGCGCTATGACCGTTTCCGTGATCGCATAATGTTTCCCATTCATGACCAAAAAGGCCAAGTAATCGGTTTTGGAGGGCGCGTGATTAATCCGGAAGATACACCTAAATACTACAACTCACCCGAAACGCCGCTGTTTCAAAAAGGGCATGAGTTGTATGGTTTGTTTGTGGCACGGCGTGCGATTCGCGATGCGGGTCGCGCGCTGGTGGTGGAAGGTTATATGGATGTGGTGGCGCTGGCGCAATACGGCATTGAATATGCCGTCGCCGCGCTAGGCACGGCAACTACGCCATTCCATATTACCAAACTTATGCGACAAACCGACGAAATTGTATTTTGTTTTGATGGTGATAATGCTGGCCGTACCGCTGCTTGGCGTGCTGCGATGAATGCATTGCCTGCGCTGACTGACGGTTTGAAATTGCGCTTTTTGTTCTTGCCGAAAGAACATGATCCGGATAGTTATGTTCGAGAGTTTGGAAAAGAAAAATTCGAGACAGAAATTAAAAATGCAATGCCGCTTTCACAATATATTGTGCAGCATTTAAGCGAAGATAACCCGCTAAATTCACAAGAGGATAAAGTCAAACTGCTGAATGATGCGGAGCCGATTTTGCGGCAAATCCAGGCGCCGCGTTTTTCGCTGATGTTGCGTAAACGCATTGCAGAATTGGCCGAGGTAACGGATGTAGAAATGAAAAGTTTGTTGAAGTTGCCAGCACTAAACAAACAGCCAGCTAAAGCTACGCAGCGTCAATCACGCGCGCCGTTATCACTTAAAAAACGGTTTGCGCTGATGGCTTTAATGCTGCCGGGTCTGGTTAAGCACGAATATTTAGGTTTTGCCCAGGGATTCACTGAAGAGGATGTGTTGCTAAAAGCCACTTTAAATGCTGCGCTAGCACAGCCTCAATCAAAACCCGCAGCATTGCTGCATACGATAGAGCCTCAGGTTGACACCAGGTTATTGCATGAAATTCAGCGAGAACTTCATTTGCTGGATGAAAGTCTAGATATAAACCTTGAATTTGAAGGTGCACGTACCCAACTTGCTGGAATGGTGCAGCAAAAGCAAGATGGCGGTGTACTCGACACGCTAAAGGAAAAACCGCTTAGCGCACTGACACCCGAAGAGCGAGAAATGCTTAAAAACTTAACGGCTAAGAAGGTTTAATATGAAAGTTAAACCAAAATTAAATCAATACTCCTAGGCGTGGCTTGATTAAAAATTGAGCAAATAGGGATTAAAATCGAGCGTTTTTTAAGGTATAATTTAGGGTTTTCCGTAACAGCTCGAAGTTGCAGGATTTGTGACTCATAAGATAGGATCAGGCATGGCCAGACCAAAATCAGATAAAACACTAGAAAAAGAGCGGCTCAAGCTCGCTGCAGAGGCTTTGCAAGACCCTGCCGCACAGGCCTTGGATGCAGAAGCGCGTCGCACACGCCTTAAATCGCTCATTATTTTGGGTAAAGAGCGCGGCTATCTAACTTACGCCGAAATTAACGACCATTTGCCGGATGATGTGCAGAACTCAGAGCAAATCGACGGCATTATCGGCATGATTAACGATATGGGTATTCAGGTATACGAGGAAGCGCCTGATGCCGAAGTGTTGCTGATGTCTGATGTGCCGCCTCCAGTGACGGATGAAGATGCTGTAGAGGAAGCCGAACAGGCACTTGCCACTGTGGATTCAGATTTTGGCCGTACGACTGACCCTGTACGTATGTATATGCGTGAGATGGGTACCGTAGATCTGCTGACGCGTGAAGGCGAAATTGAAATTGCTAAGCGTATTGAAGATGGCCTTAAGCACATGGTGCAGGCGATTGCTGCTTGCCCTACTACCATTACGCAATTGTTAGCAATGGTAGAGCAGGTTGAAAAAGATGAAATCAGCGTAGACGACTTGGTAGATGGCCTGATTGATAGTGATATTGGCCTAGAGGAAGCGATAGCTGCAGAAGCGACCGAAGAAGAAGAGATTGATGCTGATGAAGATGAGGACGATGAAGATGGCGCAAAAGCTGCAGCCATTTCTGCAGAGGCGCTGGCTAAATTAAAAGAAGAGGTGTTGAATCGTTTTGCGGTGATACGCAAAGCCAATGCCGAGATGAACGCGATTCGCGAACAAAAAGGGTCGCAAGATGCAGAATATAAAAGGCTGCATGAATCCGTGCTGGAAGAGCTCACGGCGTTTAGATTTTCTGCAAAACAGGTAGAAGCTTTATGTGAGCAAGTGCGCGGCCTGGTGGAAGAAGTGCGCGGTCACGAACGTAAAATAATGGATTTCTGCGTAGACAAATCCGGGATGCCGCGCACGCATTTTATCAAGAGCTTCCCTGGCAATGAAATTAATCTGGCCTGGCTGGATACAGAATTAAGTTTAGACAAGCCATATATTGAGCGTCTGGCTCGTTACAAACACTCTATTGTGGACCAGCAAGACCGACTGATTGCACTGCAAAATAAAGTAGGAATACCGATTAAAGAGCTTAAAGAAATCAATAAACAAATGACCACAGGTGAGGCGCGTGCACGTCGCGCTAAACGTGAGATGATTGAAGCTAACCTGCGTTTGGTAATTTCGATTGCTAAAAAATATACCAACCGTGGCTTGCAGTTTTTGGATCTGATTCAAGAAGGCAATATTGGCCTAATGAAAGCGGTAGATAAATTTGAATACCGCCGCGGCTATAAATTTTCTACCTATGCGACATGGTGGATTCGTCAGGCCATTACGCGTTCAATTGCCGATCAGGCACGCACCATTCGTATTCCGGTGCACATGATTGAGACGATTAATAAAATGAATCGTATCAGCCGGCAGATTCTGCAAGAAACCGGCATAGAACCAGACCCAGCCTTGCTTGCAGAGAAAATGGAAATGCCTGAAGACAAGATTCGTAAAATCTTAAAAATCAGCAAAGAACCTATTTCAATGGAAACCCCAATTGGTGATGACGAAGATTCGCACTTAGGTGATTTTATCGAAGACAATACGACGTTGGCACCTATGGAAGCGGCAGTATATGCCAGCTTGCGCGATGCGACGAGTGAAGTGTTAGAGTCGCTCACGCCGCGCGAGGCGAAAGTGCTACGGATGCGCTTTGGTATAGAGATGAATACCGACCATACGCTAGAAGAAGTTGGTAAGCAGTTTGACGTGACGCGTGAACGTATTCGCCAAATTGAGGCAAAAGCTCTTCGTAAATTGCGTCATCCAACCCGTTCTGAGCGCTTAAGAAGTTTCTTGGAAACAGGACAAGATTAAAAGTTTAGTGTTATGGCTTTGCCAAAACACATGGCCCCTTAGCTCATGCTTGGTTAGAGCAGCGGACTCATAATCCGTTGGTACTGTGTTCGACTCACAGAGGGGCCACCAATATCTAAACGGCCTGCATGGGTTACCATGTTGGCCGTTTTTTCTTTTTCAGCACATTAGGAGTTTGAAATGTATAACGCATTAGTACTCGAATATTTAAAGAAACATGGACAAAGATGCGACAGAGAGATTGCTAAAGCAACAGGCATATCACTCATCCAGATCCGCAACTCTATTTTAGAATTGGAATTGATTAAAGCGATCTCTAGCTGTAGAGTTACAAATTTTGAAGATGGTGTAGCAATTGAAGGCATGCTATGCCGAATTTCTGGTTATATTCCCCCAGCAGCACCCGGCAGAAAAGCGACACCGCAGCGCTAACTAGAATCTGTTGGTGCTGTGATTGATTCGCAGAGGGGCCACCATTTAGCAATATCACAAAGTATCGTGATAACTCAAAAGCCAAATATCCACGCGATGTTAGATTGCCTTAAACCATATCAAGATTTAGGGTTTACTGAAGGCAGTTACCCTGTGGAGGACGCTATGCAAAACAAGCATTAATTTTGCCATTAGGACCGCAATTGGCAATTGGCAATGCAGAAAAGACGGTTGATGCAATTAAGCATTTTTTTAATTGACTGATATTAAGATCAATAAATATGAACTCAATATTAACTACACCTGTCAGAGGTCTTTCAACCGTTTCATCGCAGATTTACGTTCATAGTAGTTTCAAATCTTTTATATATATTTTCACTAAATTTACGTTGGTATAATTTTTGCAACATTTACCATGTAGCATTCTATGCTGTTTCATAAAGAGGAGTTTAATTTGATTAAAGTTTGGTCTTTACCAACCAGATTATTGCATTGGGTATTAGCGTGTTCTTTCGCTGTAGCCTTTTATACGGCTACATCTGAGATGATGCGAAATATACATGTCTATGCCGGTTATATTGCTGGTGCGGTAATTGTCGTGCGCTGGTTTTATGGTTTCTTAATGAAAGATTTTTCCGCATTCCGTAGATTTCCGCCCAACCTTGGTGCGGGATTTGCCTACATTACGAATATTCTAACCGGCAAGGCAAAGCGTTATCTAGGACATAATCCTGCGGGAGCTTTAGCTATTTATGCGATTCTGACGCTTGGGTCGTTCACCATCATTACCGGTTACATGTCTTTCAACGAGATCGTATTGCCATTCGGTTTGATTGATGAAGACAGAATAAAAGACTTCCATAAGTTTGTCGCTGATGCTTGGCTTGGGGTGGTTGGGCTGCACATTATAGGAGTGGTTGTCGGTAGTCTGGCTCATAGGGAAAACCTTGTGCTTGCAATGATAACCGGGTACAAGCGCAGGCGTCTGCCTGACATCGGCAGATTCTCGCCACCGGTTACTGCAGGCGTTGAGATTTCTGATGAGCTGCGTATGCAATATATCGAAGAAGCTGCTTATTACATTGCAGAGCGTAAGGGTTTTCAAGGCGAGCATTCCTGGGATGACTGGTTGCAGGCTGAGAAAGAAGTTGAACGTATGTTAAAAAAACTAAGTAATAATAATTCAAAGAGTTATAGCAACTCATAACAAACTGATTCTGTGATTTATAAAAATAACATATTGATATCAATGTGTTAAAGTAAATTCAAAGCCGTTTCTCTTTATCCATATGAAAAACTTGATGATCGGATCACGTTTTTCTTAGTCTTTAATTCGTTTCGTATCGTGAAAACATATCAAAATTTATCTGATTCGGAAATGAGGGGGAAAGTGAATTTCTATAGCACGTCTTTCGATGCCAGAGGCTAGTTGTATGGCATAATGCGGGATTACGAAAATAGATTGTTCTGAAATCAAGAACAATGGAGGCGGATGGAGTTCTTGGTGACAAATCATATGCTTACCGTTATTAATTTAGTTGGTGTTCGCGGTGAGAGATTGTTGTATGAAAAACTAAACTTTAGTTTATCAAACGGTACAGTGCTTTACCTTCAAGGCGCGAATGGCACTGGTAAAACAACGCTTTTGCGCACCATTTGCGGATTATCTAAACCATATGAGGGCAGTGTGAACTGGTGCGGTGAAGATATCAATGTGCTGGCAGAAGATTATTACAAGCATGTGTTGTATATAGGACATTTGCCGGGGATTAAAGAAGACTTGACCGCTCTAGAAAACTTGCAGTTCTCGCTTGCATTATCCGGTGCACAATTTAATCTTAATCAGGCAACAGAAGTGCTTAAGTTGCTCGGTTTAGCAAAAGGGTTGAATCTACCCACGCGTATGTTGTCACAAGGCCAGAAGCGACGTGTTGCGCTTGCACGCTTGTGGTTACAGGATTCGCCACTATGGATTCTGGATGAGCCTTTTACTGCCTTGGATGCAAGCGCGACGGACTTGCTAAAGCAAAAAATCGAAGCTTTTGCAAATGATGGCGGCATTGTTATTATGACGACGCACCAAGAAGTTGAGGTGCATGTGCCCAAGCTTGAACAATTGTGTCTTGATGCATAAAAGTTGCACAAAAGAATGGGCATGGATTTTTAATGATAGAAAATAAATTAAAAGCCAAATCGGCTAAAAATCTCAGCACATTTTCTGTACTTTATCGGATTTTAGCTAGAGATGTCCAGGTGGCGTTAAGACGCCAATCGGACGTGACAGCAGTTTTTTTCTTTTTTATTATTGCTGCTAGTTTGTTTCCGTTAGGTTCGGGTGCAGATCCGAAACTTTTGAACGCAATGGCACCAAGCGTTTTATGGGTTACTGCGTTGTTGTCATGCATGATTTCGCTCTCAAGAATGTTTTTGAGCGATTATGCTGACGGTACATTGGAGCAGATGATGCTTTCCAATCAGCCTACAGTGCTGATTGTATTGATGAAAATATTAGCGCACTGGATGCTATCGGGTTTGCCGTTGATATTCGTAGCGCCGCTGATTGGTTTACAGTTTAATCTATCAGGTGAACAGTTGCAGATACTTGCATTGTCGTTATTAATGGGAACATTGGCATTAAGCCTGATAGGCAGTATCGGAGCCGCATTAACATTGGGTATCCGCGGTACAGGCGTGCTGATCGCCATATTGGTGCTGCCGTTATATATTCCAGTGTTGGTATTTGGTGCTGGCGCAGTAAATGCGGTTTCAATAGGTATGAGCCCTAATGGGGCGCTATCACTGCTTGGCGCAGTATTAACAATGGCACTGGTTTTTGCACCGCTTGCGTCTGCTGCTGCGTTGAAGATAGCGTTAGAATAGGCGTGGTATAATTACCCACAAAAAAGATGATAAGAAATATGGAAACAAAGACAGGCATCAATTGGCTCAAATATGCGTCACCTAAAACCTTTTATCCATTTGCGGGCAAGCTTATTCCATGGTGTGCAGCAGGCGCTGCGGTGCTGATTGCATATGGTTTGTATCTTGGATTGCTAGTGGCACCAACTGATTTCCAACAAGGAGAAGGTTACCGCATTATTTTTGTGCATGTACCAGCTGCCTGGTTTTCCATGTTTTTATATCTGCTGATGGCGATGTACGCTGGTCTGGGTCTAGTACTAAATGCCCGATTATCCTACATGATGGCTACTGCTATTGCACCAACTGGTGCCATGTTTACGGTGGTCGCGCTCGTGACAGGTTCGTTATGGGGCAAGCCGATGTGGGGTGCTTGGTGGGTGTGGGATGCCAGATTGACTTCCGAGTTAATTTTATTGTTTTTATATATCGGTTATTTCTCATTGCAGGCCGCGATAGATGATAAAAGCCGTGCCGATAAAGCCAGTGCTGTACTGGCGCTGGTGGGGGCAATCAATGTGCCGATCATTTATTTCTCGGTGAAGTGGTGGAACACCTTACACCAAGGCGCTTCTGTCAGCTTAACTAAAGCACCAGCGATGGCAGCGATAATGTTGCAAGGTATGTTAATTATGGCGATTGGTTTCTGGTTGTACAGCATTGCTGTAATTTTGATTCGTGTGCGTTGCGAGATTCTGGAGCGCGACAGCAAAGCCGCCATGATTAGACAAGATTAAAGTAGAGGTAAAAGTATGCATTGGCAAAATTTTAGCGAGTTTATCGCAATGGGTGGATACGGATTTTATGTCTGGGGCTCATTTGGTGTGACTTTTTTGGCGATGGGATTAGAGCTGTGGTTGCTTCACAAGCGTCATCAGCGCATTGCCCAAGCAGTAAGACAAGAAGCAATTTAGTTAGAGGTCATTTGTATGAAAGCACGTCACAAACGATTTGGTTTAATTGCAGTTGGGCTGCTGCTGCTGGTTATTGCAGCTGTGCTCATCACCAAATCCTTCCGCAGCAATCTTGTATTTTTCTTTTCGCCCACGCAAGTTGAGAAAGGTGAAGCACCCAAATCAGGTAGCTTCAGAATTGGTGGCTTGGTTGAAAGTGGAAGCTTAAAGCGCATGCCGGATGGCTTGCATGTCCAATTTAAAATAACTGATACCGCAAAAAGTATACCGGTACAGTACAAGGGTATTTTGCCGGATTTATTCAAGGAAGGTAAAGGCGTGGTTGCAGAAGGCAAGTTAAATAAAAATGGATTGTTTGAAGCTGATCAAGTACTTGCAAAACATGATGAAAACTATATGCCGCCAGAGGCCGCCGCCGCACTCGAGGCCGCTAAAGCCAATAAAGCTAAAGGGGAAGCACAGTGATTCCGGAAATAGGTCAGTTATCGCTTATTCTTGCATTTTGTTTTGCAATTATTCAGGGTATTTTGCCGTTGATAGGCGTATGGAAAAATAACGCTACACTATCAAACTTTGCCGTGCCTGCAGCACGTGCGCAATTTGTGTTTATTGCACTGGCTTTTATTTGCCTGGGTTATTCATTTTATGCCAATGATTTCTCGGTGTTGTATGTTGCATCCAACTCTAACTCGCATTTGCCGTTAGTCTATCGTCTGGCAGCTGTGTGGGGCGGTCATGAAGGCTCAATGCTGCTATGGGTGAGCATTTTAGCCGTGTGGACGATGGCGGTGACTATGTTTGCCAAGGGACTTCCCAAGAGTTTTAGAATCCGATTGATTGCCGTCATGGGTTTGGTGAGCGTTGGTTTCCTCGCATTTATCATATTTACTTCCAACCCATTCGAGCGCCTGGTCCCAGCCGCACTGGATGGCCGCGACCTGAATCCGTTGTTGCAAGACCCGGGCATGGTATTTCATCCGCCCGTGCTTTACATGGGCTATGTCGGTTTCTCAGTAGCGTTTGCGTTTGCGATTGCGGCGTTGCTGGATGGTCGTCTGGATGTCACATGGGCGCGCTGGACTCGGCCATGGACCACCGTGGCCTGGGTGTTCCTTACTTTGGGCATCGCTTTCGGCAGCGAATGGGCTTATTACGAGCTAGGCTGGGGCGGCTGGTGGTTCTGGGATGCTGTTGAAAACGCTTCCTTCATGCCTTGGCTGATCGGCACGGCGCTCATTCACTCGCTCGCTGTGACTGAAAAGCGTGATGCTTTTAAAGTATGGACAGTGTTGCTTTCTATCTGCGCATTTTCGTTAAGTTTGTTAGGAACTTTCCTGGTGCGTTCAGGCGTGCTTACCTCGGTGCATGCTTTTGCGACTGATCCTGGGCGTGGCTTGTTTATCCTGATTTATTTGGTCGTAGTGATTGGCGGCGCATTATTGCTATTTGCACTTAGGGCGCCAACCGTTGGCCTGGGTGAGAGATTTGAAGTGGTTTCGCGAGAATCCATGTTGTTAGCCAATAACGTGGTACTTGCGGCAGCGGCAAGCTCCGTCTTGCTTGGCACGATGTATCCCTTGCTGATGGATGCGCTTGGCGCAGGCAAAATCTCGGTAGGCCCGCCATATTTTGATGCGGTATTTGTCGCCATTATGGTTCCCGGCATATTTTTGATGGGCTTGGGCCCGTTAGCAAAATGGAAAAAAACCAGTTTGCCAGAAATAGGTACTCGTCTGCGCGTGGCAGCAGTAATTAGCGTGGTTTCTGCATTGTTAGTGCCTTCTGTCATGGGCAAACTTACCTTAATGGCTGCTGTAGGCGTGTTTTTGGGCATTTGGGTGATGAGTACCAGCTTAATTTTGTTGGGGAACAGAATCAAAACAAGACAGGCGGCGGTACCCAATTTAATCGAAAACCTGAAGGGCATCCCGCTGGCGTTTTATGCCATGCTGCTTGCCCACATTGGCATTGGCGTATTTATTTTAGGCGTGACCTTGGTAAAAGGTTATGAGTCGGAACAAGATTTGCGCATGGAAGTGAATGATGTTGCACAAATAGGCAATCTGGAATTTCGTTTTGAAGGTGCGAAAGAGGTTGCAGGGCCGAACTATTTGTCTTCGCAAGGCAAATTTATAGTCACTAGCAACAACAAGGAAGTCGCCGTGCTTCATCCGGAAAAACGTTTTTACCCGGTGCAGGGCGCCATGATGACCGAAGCGGATATTGAACCGGGCGTAATAAAAGATTTATATGTTTCTCTAGGTGAACCGTTGGAAAATGGCGCTTGGAGTGTAAGAATTTACATCAAGCCTTTCGTGCGATGGATATGGGCTGGCTGTATCTTAATGGCGCTAGGCGGGGTTTTGGCCTTCTCAGACCGTCGTTATCGCGTTGTGAACAAAAAGAACACAAAGGAAACGCAAGATTTACAAGAGGCTTTTGAGTCATGAATAGAGCGATTAAATTTTTAATACCGCTCATTTTGTTTCTTATTGCGGTAGGTTTTTTAGCCAAGGGCTTGTTTTTAGATCCCCATGAGGTACCTTCTCCTTTAGTGGGAAAACCCGCGCCCAGATTTCAGGCGCCTATTTTAGGTGAGGGCAGCAAAACATTTTCCAGTGAAGAAATGAAAGGCAAAGTATGGCTGCTAAATGTATGGGCATCTTGGTGTCCTGCCTGCCGCGATGAGCATCCGGTATTGATGGCTATGGCAAAGACTGGTCAAATAGCCATCTATGGGCTCGATTATAAAGATACCGATGCCGAAGCACAGGCGGTGCTTAAGGAACATGGTAATCCATATAATACAGTTGCTACTGATGCTGATGGCAAGATTGGCATTGATTATGGTGTGTACGGCGTACCAGAAACTTACGTGATTGATAAAGCTGGTGTGATTCGTTATAAGCAGATCGGCCCGATTACAGAAGAGATTCTGCTTACAAAAATTGTGCCCTTGTTGAAAGAACTGGAACGATGAAGAAGTTGCTGTTGATATTTTTGCTGGTCTCAGGTACAGCCTTCGCGGGCGAAGCAAAACCTTTGGCTGAAGATCCCGCACTGGAAGCGCGGCTCAAGGCAATGTCACAAGAGCTGCGTTGTTTGGTCTGCCAAAATCAAACACTTGCGGACTCTGATGCACCACTAGCTGAAGACTTGCGTAGAGAAATCCGTACGCAAATGCGTGAAGGAAAGAGTGATCAAGAGGTGATTGATTATCTGGTTGCACGTTATGGTGATTTTGTGCGCTATCGTCCGCCAGTTAATAGTCACACAGCATTGCTGTGGTTTGGGCCTTTTTTATTGCTATTTATAGGTGGGTTTGTGCTGTATAGAGTGCTTAAAAAGCAAGCAAGCGGCGAAAGGTTTGAGGCTGAAGATTAGTATTTTTCTATTACGACATGTTTAAAAATGACGCCCTGGAAGCCGCATGGATATTGGCTTGCAGGGCATATATTTTAACGGTTTTGATTAGAAATTATGTGTGTATTGCAAGCTTAAAATATCTACGCT
>Ga0209254_10000152_pt1 | contig 46853 bp, 37 predicted proteins | sample FrelakmetDIP11DI_FD_187148 | JGI IMG/M metagenome (GOLD analysis project Ga0209254, IMG submission 187148) | Freshwater lake sediment microbial communities from the University of Notre Dame, USA, for methane emissions studies - DIP11 DI (SPAdes)... | ecosystem: Environmental > Aquatic >...
ACATTATTTTCTGAATGAGAAGCTGAAAATAGTCCCGTTAGCTTGTATCCCTTCTATCGATTTTAAATCGCTCTCATTTTCTGTTGCCTGACGTACTTCTGTTGAGCTTTTTACTTTCTTTCCGTTTATACTGAGAATAATATAACCCTTCTTGATGCCAAGATCTTTGAATTTTCCGTCATTCAGTTCGGTGACTTTTACTCCGTAATCGACATCAAACCTATCCTTATCAGATGATCCCAGGGATTCAAGACGCGCTCCATAGACAATTCCTCCTCCTCCCATTTCGCGGGTCACCACATTGGTATTTCCGGCTACGTTCCTCATCGTAACAGGTACTGTAACTTCTTTCCCGTTTCTTATATATGTTATATTTGCCTTGTCACCCGGGCGGTGTTTGCCAACCTGCTCCTGCAATTCAGATGGTGTTGCTACTGAGACACCATCTACTTTGATAATAATATCATTTTCTTTCAGTCCTGCTTCTTCGGCAGATCCGTTGGCAATAACATTTGTAATACGGGCTCCCTTAACCTCGCTGAGTTTGTATTTTTCTGCATCTTCCTGGGTAACCTCGATAATGTTAACACCAATTATTGCTCTCTGAACTTCACCATACTGCTTCAGATCCTCAACTACTTTCTTGACTATTGTAACAGGTATGGCGAATGAATTACCTGCATAAGCGCCGCTTGGCGAAACAATAGCCGAGGTAATTCCTACAAGCAATCCCTTTGTGTTAACAAGCGCTCCGCCACTGTTTCCCATATTAAGAGCAGCATCAGTCTGTATGAATGACTCAATTCTCAGATCGTTGTCGAGTATTCCAAGGCTTCTGCCCTTTGCACTTACAATACCGGCTGTGACTGTCGATGTAAGGTTAAAAGGATTACCAACGGCAAGTACCCACTCGCCCAGCCTAAGCTGATCGGAATCACCATATTTTACAAATGGAAGACCGCTGGCTTTAACTTTGAGCAGAGCAATATCCGTGCTTGGATCACGACCAACAATTTCAGCCGTAAATGTTCTGTTATCATTCAGTTTAACCTCGACATTTTCAGCATCTTCTATCACATGATTATTCGTAATTATGTACCCGTCAGCTGAGATAATAACTCCTGATCCGTAACCTGACACTTCCCTGGGTTTCGAATAACCGTCACCATAGAAGTATTCCCATATCGGATTGTTTGCCTGCGGTCCGACCATGCTTTTTGTACGGACATGAACCACTGCATGAACAGTTAGTTCAGCTGCGTATGTAAAATCAATCTGTCCCTCCTGCATAGTCATTGAGGTAAGAAGGGCATCTGCATTCCTGATCTCTACACTTGAACTATCCCCGGCAAAAGTGCCTGAAGGTTTTGCATTAATTTTTGTATATGCAAATAACGCAATAGCTGCTCCCAGAAGAGCCATAAAAAGGCCACTTATCAAATTCTTCGCTTTCATTGAATTAATTATTAGATGTATTAATTATTATACTTACTTTACTGATTCCAAACGGACTTTCAAATATTATGCCTAATTAAAAGATTTATATCTTTATAACCGTTTTCAACCAGTATTGTTCTGCAAAGTTCATGCATTTTTCCATTGGTTATGATTAATTGACAAATATTTAACATCACTTTAACAATGAAGATAGTTGGTTTTAACAAATATCAGGGTGCCGGAAATGATTTCATTATTATAGACAATCGTAACAGCATTTTTAATCCTGATAATCCGGCTTTGATAAAAAAACTATGCGACAGGAGATTCGGTATCGGGGCTGACGGGCTTATACTTATCAACAATAAAACAGGCTTTGATTTTGAGATGGTCTATTTCAATGCTGACGGATATATAGGTTCAATGTGCGGTAACGGCGGCAGATGCACAGCTGATTTTGCCTTAAAATCCGGAATTGCAGAAAAGAAGCTCAGGTTCATTGCTGCCGACGGGATTCATTATGCAGAACCGGAAGGTGAACTGATAAGATTGAAAATGAATGATGTAAATGAAATACGCTCCGTTGCAGGAAATTACTTCATCATTACAGGTTCACCCCATTATGTAATATTCATGAAAGAATTAGACAATTTTGATGTTTTTAATGAAGGAAGGAAGATCAGACAGTCAAAAGATTTCCAGCCTGGCGGAACCAATGTGAATTTCGTAGAATCCGAAAGTAATGGAATCTTCGTGAGAACATTTGAAAGAGGAGTCGAAGATGAAACTCTTTCATGCGGCACTGGTGTCACTGCCTCTGCCATTGCTTCAGTTTTGTCGGGACATTTTGTCAGCAGCCCGGTAAATGTAAGAACCAGGGGTGGCAACTTAAAAGTTGAGTTTGATGTGAATGGAACTCAGATTTCTGACATATGGCTTTGCGGTCCGGCGACATTTGTTTTTGAAGGAAAAATCAGAATTTAACAACACATTATAGCTAGTGTTAAGTTAAACTCCTTGAGTAACCTTTGGTTAAAACAGTGAAGTTAATCAAAGCCAAAATCCTATCATGCAAAAGGAAAAACTTTACGGGAAAACATTGAACGAGCTGTTAGCTGTAACAAAGCGCGTCAGTTTACCTGGTTTTGCCGCGAAACAGATCACCGACTGGCTTTATAAGAAGGAGATTCAGGCAATCGATGAAATGACAAACCTTTCAAAAAAAATGAGAGAGGTTCTGTCAAACGATTATGAAATCGGCCTTTCCGTCCCTGTCAGTTTTTCAACAAGCAGTGACGGTACCAAAAAATATCTTTTCAGAGTACTGGAGCATAAGTTTATTGAAACTGCCTATATCCCTGACGATGACAGGGCAACAATATGTGTTTCGTCACAGTCGGGCTGTAAAATGGGGTGCATTTTCTGTATGACCGGGAAACAGGGTTTCCAGGGCAACCTCTCTTCGAACGAGATTCTCAACCAATTCCGCAGTTTGCCTGAATTCAGACAGCTGACCAATATGGTATATATGGGAATGGGGGAACCGCTTGATAACATCACAGAAGTGCTTAAAAGCCTTGAAATCCTGACAAGTGACTGGGGCTATGGCTGGAGTCCGACAAGGATAACGGTAAGCACAGTAGGTATTCTGAACAGTATAAGGGAATTTCTGGAAAAAAGCAGATGCCATCTTGCCATCAGCCTTCATTCCCCTTTCGATGAAGAACGCAGAAAGCTGATGCCGATCCAGAGAACAAACACCGTCAGAGAGGTTCTGGATATTATAAGGAATTTCGATTTCAACAACCAGAGAAGGATCTCCTTCGAGTATATCCTTTTTGAAGGTTTGAACGATTCTCCCCTTCACATCAGGGAGCTTGCCAGAATATTGAACAGGATAAAATGCCGGATCAATCTTATTCGTTTTCATCCTGTTCCCGGATCATCGTTCAGGAGCCCCGATGAAAAGGCAATTCTCGATTTCAGGGAAGCGTTGAACGGGAAAGGAATCCTTACAACAATAAGGTCAAGCAGGGGGGTTGATATTCAGGCAGCATGCGGCCTCTTATCTACCCTGGAACAGAATAAAGCCTGATATACATGCTTAAAAGATTCATTTGTTTACAGCTTCTGTTACTTTCCCATCTTTTATCGGGGCAGGAGAAGGCACTGGAATTGCTTTTGTCTGATTCTGCTATGACTAATTCATCATTGTCATTTTGCGTCTTAAACCTGTCGAATGCCGAAACGGTAACTGAGTTTAATTCAGAAAAAAGCCTTATCCCCGGATCTGTTTTAAAGCTATTCACATCAGCAGCAGCACTCGGATTGCTTGAACCTGAATACAGATTCACGACAAAAATCGGATATACCGGGAATCTGAACAAAAAGGACGGAAGGCTAGATGGAAATATAATAATCAGCGGAAGTGGCGATCCGGCGCTTGGATCAGAATATTTCTATGACCATTACAGAAATTTCCTTTCAGACTGGGTGACTGAGATCAAAAAATTAGGAATAAAGAAAATATCAGGGAGGATAATAACAGATGATTCTAGATATGATTATCAGCCGGTACCGGCTAAATGGCTCTGGGAGGATGCAGGAAATTACTACGGGGCCGGTACATATGGATTATCCCTCTTTGACAACACAATTGAAATACATTTCAGGACCTCCGGTGAAGGATCGATCCCGGTCATTACCAGATTTTCTCCAGGAGTCTGCAGGTTTGAGATATCCAATAATCTGACAGCTTCAGGAAATACCGACAAAGGATACGTATTCAGAGCTCCTTACAGTAATTATGGCTGGATTGAAGGAACCATTCCGGTCAACAGGGATGATTTTGTGCTTAAAGCCTCTGTTAGCGATCCGCCACTGCTGCTCGCAAAAATTATTGACAATATGCTTGATTCAATGGGAGTTGATGTATCGGATGATCCTTCAACAATAAGGATTGAATCAGGGTTAACAGCTGAAAAAGTTACCGGTATTGCTGAGGTGGTGTCTCCTCCCATTAATGAAATTATTGAAATCCTGAATCATGAAAGCGTGAACCTTTATGCTGAACATCTGGTAAAGGAAATGGGCAGGGTCTTAAGAAACAGTGGGACAACAGCTGCCGGAATCGATATAGTGTCAGGGTTCCTGAAAGATTCGGGAATAAACATCAGCGGTTTGTTCCTTGAAGACGGCAGCGGATTGTCACCCCTAAATGCAATTACTTCAAGGGGGCTCGCAGAATTATTGCTTTATATGAGGAGGAATGCCAAGTATAGTGATGCCTTTTACTCCTCACTGCCTGAGGCTGGAAAGGAAGGAACACTAAAAAGCTATTTCAGAGATCCTGTCTTTAATAATAGAATGAGAGCAAAAAGCGGTTCGCTGACCAGAGTCAGGAGTTATGCAGGATACTTAACTACTGCATCAGGTAAAGACCTGGCATTCTGCATAATAATAAATAACTTTTCAGGACCGCCTCAAACGATCGTCAAAGGGATCGAAGAAATACTGAAGGAAATAATATTGTACAAATAATATTGAATTTATTAGATGAACAACATAGTTGCAATAAGAAAATGTAAAGATTATGACTTTCAGGAAGTGTATTCCCACATCTCAGATATTTACAGAACCTGTAAAGGTCCGGAGCTGAAAAATAAAAAGGTTCTGGTGAAGCCGAATATCCTGTCTGATAGTGCACCTGAAAAATGCATCAGTACTCACCCTGTGGTGGTTGAGGCGATGATAAGGTATCTTCAGGCAGAGGGAGCCGAAGTGGTAATAGGCGATTCACCGGCGGTGCATATCAGGGGATTTGCTCCTGAGAAATCAGGAATTAGCGCTGTTTGTGAAAAGACAGGAACAAAATGGATTAATTTCTTAAATAGTACTTCGGGCATTAAATTAAAAAACGGCAATATCAGCATTGCTTCGGTTACCAGGGAGGTTGATCTGATAATTTCACTTCCAAAGCTAAAAAATCATGAACTGGTCTATTTCACCGGTGCAATTAAAAATACCCTTGGACTTGTTCCCGGCTTCAGCAAAGCCCGGCAGCATGCTTTATACCAGAACAGGGAAAGCTTCAGCAGGTTTCTTGTTGACCTTAATGAAACATTAACGCCTCATTTTTTCCTTATGGATGGCATAATTGGTATGGAAGGCCATGGCCCGGGACAAGGGACTCCCTTCAGAACAGAGGTTCTTATTGGTTCTTCAAATCCGCTGGCACTTGACATACAGGCCAGTATTATTGCCGGATACGATCCTAAAGATATTCCGACAAACAGGATTGCGCTTGCAAGGGGAATCTGGCTTCATTCAGCGGATGAAATAATTTATGACGGACCAGCTCTGAATACACTGGTCAGAAAGGATTTTAAAAGAATCCCTGTTACTGCGAACACAAATATTTCAATTAAATTCCTGAAGCACAGGATCCAATTTCTGAGGAAACTTGACCGGAGACCAGTTTTCATCCATGATAAATGCACCGGTTGCAGGGAATGCATAAAAATTTGCCCGCAGAATGCAATTTCCATGCATCGTGCCAAAGATAATTATGTTGTGCTGACTGATAAAAAATGTATCAGATGCTTTTGCTGCAGCGAAGTATGCAAGTACAATGCAATTAAAATCAGAGTAAAACCTTTTGGCGTCTAAAGTTCTCTGAATCGCTTCCCGGAAGCCTGTAAATCAAATCTGTCAGATGTCTATCCTGGCATACTTTGCATGGGCCTCAATGAACTCTCTTCTGGGAGGTACCTCATCGCCCATAAGCATTGAGAAAATACGATCCGCCTCTGCCGCGCTTTCGATAGTAATCTGCTTTAATGTCCGTGTTTCCGGATTCATAGTAGTTTGCCAGAGCTGTTCGGCGTTCATCTCTCCCAGACCTTTATACCTTTGGGTGCCTACTGAAGATTCTTTACCCTGGCCCATTTCACTTACAGCAGCCGTTCGTTCTTCTTCTGTCCAGCAATACTTTTCAGCTTTCCCTTTTTTTACCAGATAAAGCGGAGGCATTGCAATAAACAAATATCCCCCTTTTATAAGATCCTGCATATATCTGAAAAAGAAAGTCATAATAAGTGTATCAATATGAGATCCGTCGACGTCGGCATCTGTCATACAAATAATTTTATGATATCTTAATCCTGCCGTATTCAGTGCTTTGCTGTCTTCATCGGTTCCGATGCTGACTCCAAGAGCAGTAAAAATATTTTTTATCTCTTCACTTTCGTAGATCCGGTGCTCCATAGCCTTTTCAACATTCAGGATCTTTCCGCGGAGAGGCAGAATAGCCTGAAACCGTCGGTCGCGACCCTGCTTGGCAGTTCCGCCTGCAGAATCACCTTCGACGAGGAACAGCTCACATTTTTCCGGGTCCCGGTCAGCGCAATCGGCAAGTTTACCCGGAAGTCCGGATCCTGAGAGCACTGTCTTGCGCTGTACAAGTTCTCTTGCTTTACGCGCTGCATGACGGGCTGTTGCAGCAAGGATTACCTTCTGAACAATTATCCTTGCATCCTTAGGATTCTCCTCAAGATAGTTTGTAAGCATTGTGCTGACAGCCTGGTCAACAGCTCCCATTACCTCGGTGTTGCCAAGTTTTGTTTTTGTCTGTCCTTCAAACTGGGGTTCTGCAACCTTCACTGAAATGATAGCTGTAAGCCCTTCCCTGAAATCATCTCCGTTAATATCAAATTTCAGTTTAGAAGTGGCACCTGAATCATCCGCATATTTCTTGAGTGTGCGTGTCAGTCCCCTTTTGAATCCTGCCAGGTGCGTTCCCCCCTCAATTGTGTTGATATTATTTACGTAGGAGTGAACATTCTCAGAAAAAGAATTATTGTATTGCAGTGCAATCTCCACAGGTATCTCGGTCTTTTCATATGCAATATGAATAGGTTTTTCAATCAGTCTTTCCCTGTTACCGTCCAAATATTCAACGAATTCCCTAAGGCCTTCGCTCGATTGATACTCCTCGTAGCGTGCTTTTCCTCCGTTACCATTTTCAACTAGTTCCCTCTGATCAGTTATTGTCAGGAGTATGCCTTTATTAAGGAATGACAGCTCCCTGAGCCTTGCCGACAATATTTCAAAGTTGAATTCAGTTGTCTGAAAGATCGTATGATCGGGTTTGAATTTTATTATTGTTCCTGATTTGTCAGTTTTACCTATTTCTTCCACTTCGGTAACTGGTTTCCCTTTTTCGTACTGCTGACGGAAGACCTTGCCTTCCCTCATAATTGTCGCTATCAAAACAGTCGAAAGGGCATTAACGCAAGAAACCCCTACACCATGAAGTCCGCCAGATACCTTATAAGAGTCTTTATCGAATTTCCCTCCGGCATGAAGAACGGTCATTACAACCTCCAGTGCTGATTTCTGTTCCTTCTCATGCATGCCTGTTGGTATCCCGCGGCCGTCATCGGTGACGGTAATGGAACCATCTTCGTGAATTACCAGATCTATCCTTGAACAAAATCCAACCAGAGCTTCATCAATCGAATTATCAATAACCTCATAAACAAGATGATGCAGACCTCTTACCCCAATGTCGCCGATATACATTGCAGGCCTTTTCCGCACGGCTTCAAGACCTTCAAGCACCTGAATATTCTCAGCAGAATAATCAGCACTTTCCTGCAATCTTTTTTCATTCTCACTCATCGTTCCTTATTATTAAATAAACAAATTTTTAAGTTAGTTTCATTACTGTTTCAGGTACTGGTTTTGCCTTCCTAAACAATTGATTTAATGATTTTTAAAATCCCGAACAAAGATACCCATTTAACTCGGTTTTTTTGTTAAGAACAAGTTAAAAGTAATGCACAATTTCATAAAGAAATTAACAGTTCCTTATTGTTATGCTGTTGTGCTGCAATGCGGGCTTGCAGTCAGTCGAAATTTGCTTTTGAAGCATCAGTGAAGAAGGGCATTTCACCTCCCCTCACCCCATACCTCATACCTCATACCGAATATTAAAGACTATAGCTGAACCCTACCATGAAATTGAACATCTGGGAGGGATAATAAGCCCATTCATAATAACGGTTCCAGGAGATATTGTTTATTTTAACCCAGAATGAGAGTATTTTTGTATAACGGTATTCAGCACTGAGACTAAGGTTGAACTGCAATGGCTCTTCAATATCTGAAGTAGCTAATGTCATCCAGCCTGTCGGACTCTGGCTTATCGCCAGTTTTCGCTTGCCAAGCGCCGTAAGCTCAGTACCTGCAATGATCTTGTTCCTTAAATTGTAAGATAAGCCAAATTTGCCATCCCATTTAGGTTTGTTCCAGGCAAAATCGTTCCTGGAAAGGGTATAGTGGTAATAGTTTCCTGAAGCTCTGAACGACATCTTGTCTGATATCAGACCGGTGAATTCACCATGGATATTAAAAATTTCTGCATCATCAGGAAGTACTATAAAATGATTTCCTCTTTCAACTTTCGTTACAGTATCAGGATAAATTACATTCGAATAAAAAAGCATGTCGTTGACAGTTGAATAGGAAACTGAAGCAAGGTAGTTCCCCCCTATACCATTATTCCCTTTTAAGCCAGCCGAGATTATCACTGAATGACTGGTATTCGGAACTCTGAAAATGGAACCGTCAGGAACCATATAAGGATTTTCCGGTATGATATTAAGGGGCTCATTGTTCACCAGCTTTCCTTCCAGTCCGGCGAAGAACCTCATGTACTCAGGAACAACGCTGAAGCCAAGTTTAACATCGGGATAGAAATGAATTTTGGGTGAATCTGTAAGGTTTTGCTCAATGGCCAGCCGGACCCCGAGGTTGAAATCCCACTGTCCGGTACTCTTTCTGACATACGGATTAAGCGACAGGATGTATTTGGGGTCAAGATTAATTGAATCAGAAAGCCTGTAATGATCTATATCCAACGCCCCTCCGATATAAAAACCCTTATGAAGCTTTGACATTGCACCGGAAAAACCGATATGATTCATTGTCCGTTCCTTTGTATCATGAAAGTAGTCATAGGAAAGGCCAAAGTCGTAAGCGAGGTCGGTTGAGTCAAGGTTCAGGGAACTATAGGAAGCAACTCCGCCAAGATCATAATAATTCAGTTTTATGTCCTGCTTGTCAAAACTAAAAGGCTCCTCAGTATTATAGCCATAGGCATACCGGACTTTCTGAAGAAAATTTGCCGACACATCAAAGGAGCTCTTATCGAAGAACTTTTTTCCGAACAATGAAACATCGTTATCCATAAATCCGGCAAATACTCTCTGGTCATTCTCCAGCGGTACTTTTCCATTGGAAGAGTAGTGCTTTGCATAAAAACCTACTGCAGAACTCTTTGATCTGAGATTGGTTATGCTCAATTCTGCGAGAGGTGTGTTATTGTTTCCAAATCCGACTTTTACATAGCTTTTGTATAATCTTGGGAGAGGGTCGGAAAGAAGCGATGCTGATTTTATAGGACTTATTGCATAAGTCGGGGTATAAGCCTTTGATATCACGTTGTAGTTGAATACGGGATTAACAGTTGCAGTATCTACTATCTCGGGCAGAAAGCTTTTTTTCCTTGCATCGGCAAGCGAAGGCTTATAGGGATTATATAAAGTAACCTCTCTTGCAAGATCCGATTCTTTATTGGTAACCTGGGCATTAACCGGTAAAAAGAAGATTACTATCTGAAATATAATTAATATTTTTCTTTTCATCATATCAGCATTTTCAAATTTTTAATCGCTCCTGATTCATATATTTCTGCGTTAAAAGAGATTAAAAAAACTATCAGTTTCCTGCATCAAGTGATGCCATTTTTTCTTTCACCTCATCCAGAATGCCATCATTATCAGTTGTATAATACTCCTTTAAGCTCTGGAGAGTTGCCCTTGCCTGGAGCGTATCGCCCTTTTTGATGCTTATATCGGCAAGGAGCAGGAACATTTTAGCCATCCAGAACTGATGGGGACAATTCTGATCAATAAATTGGTTAACAATTTTTTCAGATTCCGCAGTACTGCCTTTTTTGAAAAGAATCTCAGCAACCCTGTATTTCGATTCAGCACCTTCAATACTCGCCACCTCTGTTGCTGTCTTTCGGAAATCTTTCAGGGCATCATCAAATTCATTTAGGCTGTAATGGGCTTTAGCGCTGACAAAGATTGCCTCACGGGTCAGCTCTTCAGGCATATTCGAAGAATTCTTAATCTTGTCGGAGGCTTTAATGCTTTTCTGGGCATCTCCCTCCTGATAAGCCGATCGTAACTGGCCTCTCAGGGCAATAAGCTTTTTCTCTGAAGCTGTCGTGACTTTTTCAAGCCGCTCATAGTAATCAAAGGCTGATGAAAAATCCTCGTTTTCATAAAGTATCGAAGATGCTGCAATAAGCGATTGTTCCTGAAACTGATTGTTCGGAACATTTATAACCTCTTTATAAAAGCCGAGTGCCTCATCTCTTTTCCCTGATGAATTGAGACATTCGGCAAGGTAAAACCGGGCATTAAGCCTGAAGCTTCCGTTCTGAAAGTCACGAAGGTAATTTCTGAATACTTCTGAGGCTCTGTCGCATTTCCCGGATATATAAAGATTTTCACCTGACATATAGAGCAGTGAATCTTTCTCATTCATATTCACATCGCCATATCCGATAGATTTTACATATGCAAAATAGCTTTCAACATCGTTCATTTCCACATATGTATTCCTCAAACCCGTAAGGGCATATCTTGCTTCAGGTGTCGACTGGTAATTCTCAATTACTTTTTTAAACTGGGCGACTGATTTCTCATTTTCTCCCTGGTTATAATAAAGCAATCCAAGCTGGACTATAGCCCTGGGAACAAAAGGGCTTGACTGATAATTAGCAATGATATTGATAAAATCTGCTTCCCCTCGTTTGAAATCCTCCTGAATCAGGTATGACCTTCCCCGCTCATAAATAGCATTTGGGACATAGGCTGAAGAGGGATATCTTGTTGTAAGTGAGGTCAAAACTTCAGCCTTGCCTTTCTGATTATTGGTAAGACCCAGACAGAATCCCTTCTGATATAATGCATAATCAGCATCTGTTTTGCCAGCGGTAATAATTTTGTCATAATAACTTATAGCCCTGGGATAATCTGTTGTGATGAAATAACAGTCTGCCATTCTGAGTTTTGTGTCCAGTTGCACTTCAGGCTTTGCATTTACAGCACCTGATTCAAATGCCGTGAAGTGAGTCAATGCTCCATTGTAATCCTTCAGGTTGAAATAAGTGTATCCCAGATTATATCTGATCAGGTCAGCCTCAGAAAGGAGCATTGATCCCGGAATTCCCATGAACATCTCATATCCGGTTTTTGCTTTTTCATAATCTCCCGACCGGTAATCTGCTTCAGCCCGCCAGTAAATAGCTCTTGCCCTGAACTCCATGTTGTATTTTTCATATTTCAGCGATCTGTCGAACATGCCAGCAGCCTGGGCTATCTCCATGTTCTTGAATAATTCAAGGCCCCGGAAAAATGCAACCCGCTGGTATGCTGATTCAAGCCTGCTGTCTTTGTTGCCTATTTTATCGAGGGCGGAAAGAGCTGCTTTATAATTTTTAATCTCTGTGAATGTCGACACCAGGTAATTATAGGCTTCTTCTATTTTATCGGAACCGGGATAAAGTTCTATATACTCCTGGAATGCTGCGATTGCTTCACCAAATGGTGAAGATGATGTCTCATAGGATAGTTTGGCGAAATTAAAAAGTGCTTCTTCCTTAAGCTTTGCATCGAAATCCATTTTTGAGGCCTGTCCGAAAGCAAACTGAGCCCTTTTCCTGTCACCTTTCTGTAAATAACAGTCGCCAAGTACGAACCATATATTCTGGCTAAGGGAGTCTGATTTAGCTCCGGTTTCCAGAAGTGTTTTTATTGCCTGGTCTATCTTCCCTGCCTGGTAATAACAGTAGCCAAGCTGATATTTGTCCTCCCTTGCGCTGGTTTTGGCACCGGCATTATACTGTTCAAAATATGGCAATGCCTCCTGATAATTTCCCTTGTTATAATAAGCATCGCCTATAAACCTGTACATCTCAATTGCTCTTTCCTTAGGCGCTGATTTTAGAAGATCTGGTGCAATCTCAATTATCCCGTCATAATCCTTGTTCAGGTACATTATCTGCGCGATGTAAAAAGGAACTATCGGACCAAAGGTCTCATCATCTCTAAGCCTGACAAATCCTTCAAGGGCAGTCTCATACATTTTTTGCTCATAGGTGATATGCGAGAAATAATAGAGTGCAGGAGCTGTATATTCTGTGTCAATATCTTTTATTTCAGAAAACATCATCAGCGCTTTTGCTTTATCTCCGTTCACATAGAGCGAATATCCGTACCTGAAAAAGTACTCCGGCAGCCTGTTATTATCAAGTTCCTGCCTTCTGACCAGATCATAGTAAGAACATGCTTTCCTGTAGCTTTTATTCTGATAGAAATAATCACCCAGGGCAAGCCTGGATTCATTAATCTTAGGACTCTCAGGATGCCTTGCCATAAATGCTGTCATCCTGTATTCAGAATCAGGATTAAAAAGCCTCAGTGCAGAAAGGGCAGCAAAATATTCAGCTTCGGAAAGCTTTACTACATCACTTTGATTGCCATCCGCTATAAAAGAATCAAAAATCCTGATTGCCGCTGCATATTTTTCTTTACTGTATAAATCCATTGCCATGTTAAATTCCGACCGGAGGTCATCGCCCGAAAAGGATACCTGAGATATCACCGGAATAATAAAAGCAAAAAATAAACTAAAAATTAAGAATGCTTTTTTACTGTTCATAACTTATATTTTTCAGCTGATATTTATTACATTGAATCTGACGGCAGGATTACATCGCTGTCATTAACAATTTAATAATTAGCCATATATAACAAAAATCGATTTTATCCAGCACTGGCAAAAATACTATTATTAAACGGTGGCCTCAGGCCTTTATTACTGATTTTATTAACAGTTAAATGTTATTTATCAATTCTTTCCTTATTTTGCACTGCAAAGATCGATAAATGGAGGATTCCCAACCTAAGGAGAGGATCATTGAACTCGCCGGCTGCAATATCTGGCAGCAGGATCATCTTGTATTGACAAACGTAAATCTGAATGTCAGCAGGGGTGAGTTTATTTACCTTGTTGGCAAGGTTGGAAGCGGCAAGACAAGCCTGATCAAAACCCTCAATGCGCAACTGCCTCTGAAAGAGGGAACAGGAATTGTTGCCGGATTTAACCTTTCGGTGATAAAAAACAGGGAGATCCCTTACCTGCGAAGAAAGGTAGGTATTGTTTTCCAGGATTTCCAGCTGCTGATAGACAGATCAGTCAACGACAACCTTGAATTTGTGCTGAGGGCGACTGGATGGAAAGAAAGCACTGAAATCGACAACCGGATAAATGAAGTGCTTGACAAGGTGGGCCTGAATCTGAAAGGCTATAAGATGCCTCACCAGCTTTCGGGAGGCGAACAGCAGCGTGTCGTGATTGGCCGGGCTTTGCTGAATGAACCTGAGATAATACTTGCCGACGAACCCACAGGTAACCTCGATCCTGAAACTTCCGAGGGTATTGTGAGGCTGCTTAAGGATATAAGTAATACCGGAAGAGCGGTTATAATTGCAACCCACAATTACACGATTGTAAAAAAATTCAGCGCCAGAACCATAAAATTTGAAAACGGGAAAATTTCGGAAGTCAGGGACGACGAGGAGATAGAACTGGAAAAACTCTGATTAGGAAGACCGAAGACCGAAGACCGAAGACCGAAGTAAGAAGTTGAGGAACGAAGTGACGAAATCCCGCAAAGCGGGAACGGAAGTTGCCTTATATCATTTGTTCTTTGAGGGTGAATTCAAACAAATCCCGCCATTCTTTGTGTTCAGTTGCATCCAGAAGCGATGTATTGTGCCAGATACTTATAAACAAACCACCTGCTTTTTTGGTCTGCTGAATTAAACTCCTTATTGATTCCTTTGCCTCGGCTGGATTCATATTTCCATTCCCCTTAAGCGTTGAGTCCATAATCTGGAAAGGAAATATGCGAAGATCAGTTATCCTGTCCCCGATTAAATCATAAAACCTGAAAGGGCGTGCAATTCCTGCCCTGAAACCTGGTTCATCGCTGAATCCCATTGAATAATCTTCAATAATTCCGGCCTCAATTATATTCCTGTAAGAAGCGGGCATAGCAATCCTCAGATAATGGAACCTGCTCAACAGGCAATCCATCTTAAGAATTGTCTTAAAGCGCTGAACTTCAGTTTTTATAAGAGTACGATCAGTCGAAGCTTTAAAAGAGGGATGAATTCCGATATTGAATTTGCCCGCAATCCTTTTTATCAGGTTTCTGTATTCTTTATTTTTCCACGAAGGGTTATTATCGAAATCTGAAGGATCCCCTACAGGAACGAAGAATCTGGCTTCAGTTTTGTTTCGGCTGATTGATTCTGTAATATAGTCAAAGACATCATAAGGGTCTTTCTCCAGCCCATTGAGACATTTCATTCTGTTTCGGGCATTTCCCGACTTGGAGGCATAATCATGCAGAAAACCTCCGATGTTACCAATCAGATTCCTGCCCAGGTAAGCAAACGGTTCATCAATATCAAAGGTGATAAGAGCTTTGTATTCGCTGCGTTTAAATGTCAATACCTGAAATTTTCTTACAAGTGATTTTGCAAATTCCCTGGCCCACAGATCAACTACCGGGATTAAGGTAAATCTGTGCTTAAAGGCAAGCGAATCAGATGAACTGAACCTGCCATACCTGTCAGGCTTAAACTCCAGATATTCTTCATACCTGGAAACCATATAAAAGGTGGCAGCAAAAATGTCGAACTGAAAGTCCGAATCACCTGAACAGCTAAAGAAGTAAGGAACTCCTTTCAAATCATCAACAATAATCTTCTGAGGCCTGACTCCTGTTTCAAACAGGAGCTGAACCGGATTAATTTTGAAAGAATTAGGAATTATTTCCTCAGAATAGTTAATCACAGGGAATTTCCCCAGCTTGCGCCTGTCAGTAACTATTTCCCATGATAAACCCAGTATCTCATTCAGAATAAGGTCTGCTGCATAACTTAGCCGCGGCAGATTGCCGGTTGTAAATATTTTAACTGGTTTTACCACTTTATCTCTTCATAAAATCATCGTAAACTACCTGAAGGTAGGCTTTGCCAAGGGTTTCGGTGAGATCCGGATTAATGCCTGTCCTTATGACAGGCTCTCCAAGTTTATGATCATAAATAACGGTAGAGCTGTCTGTTAGAAATGCGAATCCTTCGTTAAAAGTATAAAAGGCAAAAGAGTTCGATTCATCCGAAAGCAGATCTTTAGCATAAGGAAAATTACCTGGAATATCGAGCTGATTCAGCAATGTCAGAGATATATCAACCTGGCTGCCAAGTTTTTCTATTCTTTTACCGGTCTCATTCAGGGCTCCTCCTGTCCACAGCATGGGTATCTTAAATATTTCCTGAGAATAGACAAGATCATCAGTGGAATTCTTTCGGCAATGATCAGCCACGAGAATTACCAGGGTATTATTCCACCAGCTCCTGGTTTTTGCCCATCTAATGAAATCTCCGACTGCTTTATCGGCATAGTATATTGAATTTCTGAATTTTGTCAGCTCATCCTTCCCTTTAAAAACAGGATCCATCGGCACATCGAAAGGTTCATGACTTGAAAGAGTCAGAACCACCCTGAAAAAAGGTTCTTCAACTATTCCCATGGAATCCTGTAGTGTTTCAAATAAAACATGGTCATGCACACCCCATTTCGAATTGTAATATGACGGATCAAAATTCTCCATTGTTACTATCTGGCGGAACCCGGATGCTATGGCAAATGAGTTAAAATTTGCAAAGTTTATATCGCCTCCGTACCAGAACGAACTGGTATAACCCTGTTGGTTCATAATCTTCACAAGGCTTAACATCGACTGAGTCTTCTTTGGCTCTTTGATTATTGAAACTGAAGGCTGGGCAGGAAAACCGTTTAGTATTGCAGGCAGAGCTTTGTCAGTTCTGTTTCCGGATGCATAAAAATTTGAAAACAGAAGACCCTCGCCAATAAGTTTATTAATGCATGGTGTTGTAAGGGAATCGCCACCCAGCGGTTCAATAAGCCTGTTTCCGAAACTTTCGAGAATAATTAGCATTATATTGGGCCTTACGGTGTCAAGTACTTTACGCGTATCTCCTTTTTTCAAAGTCAGTGAATCCCGCAATGAAATAGCTTTTTTTAAGTCACCATATGAATACGGATTACTGCGCGGATTCCTGTTGAAATATGAAGCTCCCACATTCCATACAACATTTATTGCAGCATGATTGGCAAACAGATTTTCATGGAAATATACTGTACCGGCATTTATAGGCGCAACTCCGAATCCTCCCCTCATGGGAATTATCAGTGAACCGAATAACAGCATGAATAAAAATGTTGCCGGAATTTTAAAGCGGACATCTGAAGTATCTGAGAACAATCTGTCAATAAATCTTTTATAGAGATATCCAAAAAGTAGTGTTATTAAAATAACAGTAATACAGACAACTATTATGGTAATTGTACTGACAGAGGCGGCAGCATCCTGTGGTGTTTTAAGGTAAATAAAGGGGGTATAATCCATCCTGAAACCCCAGTAAGTATACAAAACTGCATCTCCAATGACTAGTGAAGAGGAGATAAAAAGTAAAATCCAGGTATAGATTCTCATAAAATGCCTGAACCAGTCACCTCTTATCCAAAGGGCAGGCAGGCAGGCAAGCAACGGCAAAATGAAAATATAGGCGATAGCTGATATATCAAGCTTTATTCCATGAGTAAAGGTGCCGGCAAGCACTTTAAAACCTACAGCCGCCGCCTCCTTATTATGAATGATCAGAAATAATAACCTGACAAAATAAAAGAAAACTAGCCAGAATAATGCCAGTACTACAAGTGCCGTAAGTCTCTTTTTCATATGCCAGCCCGAGTTTTATTATTAGTTTTTTCCCCTCTCATACTGAGATAAAAAAGGACAAGGGATACTGTTATTATAATCATCCCGGCTATTGTAAGCCATTCGGGATTTTCGCCGGGGACCAGCAACCAGCTCAGGACAGCTCCAACAACAGGAATAATAAATTTCCAAAGGTTCAGTTCCGATACCTTTACACCTGGACGCTGAAGAAGCTTAAACCATAATGAAAACGCAAAGGCCGCCATAAAGCTTAACCAGATAAGAACGAGCCAGTAAACAAGCGGCTTGTTAACCTGAACTGTCCCTTCGATCGGCAGTGAAAAAAGGTACAGGATCAAACCCCCGGTCCCGAGCGAAAATGAACTCAGGACCAATGCATTCATTCCCTTGCTTTTAAGCGAGACGACCACATTACTCAAAGCTGTTGCAATGTTGGCGCCAAGGATCATTATTACTCCAAGGAATTCAATGGCAGTTCCTAACCTGAAGACCTGCCTTCCTGCACTTATTAGGATAACCCCGGATATCCCAAATATTATGGTGATGATCTTAGGCCTTGTAAGTTTGTCCTCCTCATGCATTATCGATGCAACTACTGCAGTTACAAGCGGTTGCGAACCCACTATTACTGCACCAAGAGCTCCCGGAACGAGATCCATCCCAAAATAGAACAAGGAATAGTTGATAAGCGTCTGAAGAACCATAACCATCATAACAACCTTCCAGTTTTCCCTTATAGTTTTGAAATACAATGACGGTTTAACTGTAAAAGGAAGTATCATCAGTCCTGATATAATAAACCTGATTCCAGCAAAATGCAATGGAGAGTCATATTGAAGCCCGAGTTTAATACCGGCATAGGCAGTTGACCAGAGCAGGCATGCTATGATAGCCCAGAACACCGTATTTGCTTTGCTGTGCACTTATTTATAATCAGGCCGCAAATATCCGAAAAAAAATCATTTCTCAAGCATATTACTGTCACGTGCCATAAGGATTTAATTTAATAGATTTGTCTATTATATAATCAAATTAATATGACTGTTGCTGAATACATTGCTGATCAATTATTTAAGAATGGTGTCAGGCACGTTTTTGGGATTCCCGGAGGCCCCTCAATACCTTATATGGAAGCCTTCAGATCAGCTGGCATTGATTTTATACTTACCTCAAATGAATCGGCAGCCGGTATAATGGCTGATGTAACAGCGAGACTGACGGGTGTCCCTGGTGTCTGCCATGCCACATTTGGACCAGGTGCTACAAATATTACCACGGGAGCGGGAGGGGCCCTTCTGGACAGATCGCCGGTAATTATTTTCACCAGTGAGATGGACGAAAATATGATTCATCGGACCACACAGATGAATATAAATCATCAGAGACTCTTTGAACCGGTAACAAAAGCAACTTTCAGGCTTACTCCGGATAATGCAGCTGAAGTTATTCAAAAAGCATTTAAAATATGCAATGAAGAATTTCCCGGACCGGTTCATATCGGGCTCCCATCAGATATTGCAAACAATGAAGCAGCAGTAGCCCCTGAACCTTCAGCAAAACCTGAAACAAGGGCTCCTCAGAATAATATTGATGAAATAATATCAGTCCTTAAGAAATCCAGAAGGCCATTAATAGCTGTCGGACTTACATCTGCAAGACATGGGATTGGGAGCATGCTGACTGATTTCCTTGGAAAGTTCGGATTGCCCGTAGTTCTGACACCTATGGCAAAAGGATTACTCTCCGAAGATCACCCTTGTTACGCTGGTGTACTGTTCCATGCTTTAAGCGATTACCTCGAAGATATTTATGAGGAAACTGATCTTGTGATTGGTCTGGGGTATGACCCTGTGGAATATAATTATGAATCATGGATACCGGATGTGCCTCTGATCCATTTCGACACAAAAGAAACCGATCTGCCTCTCATTAATAATGTTATGCAGTTTACCGGCAGCCCTGATCAGTGGTTCAGCATTCTTACCCGGCTTGATCATGGCTCAATTATCCTCGACCGACCTGCCCTGCAGTCCGTACGCGACGAAACAGCTGCCGTATTTAACGGATTTAATGATCATTTCGGACCAGTAACTGCATTAAAAGTTTTGCAGAAGGAGCTTCCGAAGGATGCTATATTGACTGTTGATGTCGGTTCCCATCTCCATGTTGCAGGCCAATTGTGGAAGACATCAGGAAAACAGAATATCATCATGACAAATGGATGGTCGGGAATGGGATTCGGTATGCCGGCTTCCCTGGCAGCTAAATTGATCAATCAGGGAAAGACTGTAGTGTGCGTTACAGGCGATGGCGGATTCCTGATGATGGCAGGGGAGATAATTACCGCCCGGAGATATAATCTGCCAGTGATAACTGTTGTTCTTTCTGACGGAGAACTGAACCTGATAAAGCTCAAACAGTCATGGCAGAACTTGTCTCCTTATTCAACCAGCCTCTATTCCGGAGATTTGTTTGATTCAGAGAAATTTTTCGGAATTGATGTATTTTCAGCTGACTCAGAAGATAGCATGAGAACAGCTATCGACGATGCGCTCAAAATTAATAAGCCGGTTATTATAAACGCCCGTATAGATCCTGAAGATTATAAGTGGCTGGTTGTCAGAAAGCAGCAGTAGTACAGACCCTATTTTTCAGGTTTTGCTTCCTTTGATGTCTTTTTCTCTTTATCTGCTTTAGAGGCTTTTAACTTGACCTTTTCTTCAGAAACCTGGGGTTCCGCTGCCTTTTTGCTTGCTTTAACAGGTTTTGTCTTTTTAACCTCATTTACCTCTTTAGAGGCAGGTTCAGTTACTTTTACTTCTTTCTTCGGCTCTTTGGCTGGTTTGGGTGCTGTTGCTTCTTTTGCAGTCGTTGCAGGTTTCTCTGCCTTGACTTCCTTTACTTCTTTAGCTGTCTTAACTTCCTTTACCTCAACTACTTCAACAACTTCTTTTACTTCAGGGACCGCTTTTTTCTCCTTCAGCGGTTTCTTATCTTTTAATTCCTTCTCCTTCGGTTTAGTGACCTGTTTAATTTCTGGTTTGTCAGCTTTTTTTCTACGGCGTCTGACACCATAGGTACCAAGAATAATTTTACCTCTCCTGGATTTCTTATCACCTTTTCCCATGATATTAAGTTTAAGATTATGACTCTTTTTTGAATCGCGTAAAGTTAATAATATTCTTTATTTTTAATCAATATTTTATGCTTTCGTTAAACAGGATAAAAACGGGAATTTTATTAATCCGTCAATTCAGAATAACTTATATTGCTGTAAAGATGAGAAGAAAGGAAAGGGAAATAACAGAGATTGCCGAAATTAGCTCAATAATTTCACGTTGTGATGTATGCAGGATTGCACTGTCGGACAACAATATCCCATATATTGTAACAATGAACTTTGGCTATACCGGAGGATCAGGGAACAAGCTTTATTTTCATTGTGCCGGAGAAGGAAAAAAACTGGAAATAATAAGAAAAAACAATTTTGTATGCTTTCAATTCGACACTGACCACCAGCTTGAACAGGGTGAGAATGCTTGTGATTTTGGAATGAGTTACAGATCGGTAGTAGGATGGGGCAACATTAAAATCATTACTGAAGAAGAAGAAAAGAAGCGCGGTCTGAACTATATTATGTCACATTATTCAGACAGAGTTGAATTTACCTATTCTCAGGCTGTTTTAAACAGAACGATTGTACTGCGTCTTGATATCAGTGAGATGAAGGGTAAAAAATGCTGAAACTAACATTCCGTTAAATTGGTGCCGGTACCATAAAAGCATAATTATAATCAGTAAATTGCGCAAAATTCAGAATATATTATGGGAACTTTAAACGATCTTAGACTGGCAGTATTGATTGATGCCGATAATATACCTCATGCAAACGTAAAAGGCATGCTGGAAGAGATAGCAAAATACGGTACCCCCACATTCAAAAGGATTTATGGCGACTGGACAAGACCTACGATATCAGGCTGGAAATCAGTACTTCTGGAGAATGCCATTACTCCTGTTCAGCAATACGGCTATACAAAAGGTAAAAATTCGACCGACTCTGCAATGATAATCGATGCCATGGATATCCTTTATTCCGGTAAGGTAGATGGATTTTGCCTGGTGTCGAGCGACAGTGATTTCACCCGCCTGGCGACGCGATTAAGGGAAGCCGGGATGAAAGTAATTGGTATTGGTGAAAGAAAGACCCCATCGCCTTTTATTATTGCATGTGATAAATTCATTTATCTGGAAATAATTAATTCATCACCCGGTGTTACTGAAAATTATGTGACCAAGAAAAAACCCGGTAAGCCTGCCAGGAGTAAAACAAGGAGTGATGAGAGCGATCGGCAGGGTCAGATACTCAAAGCCAAACATCTTATCGCTTCAACAATTACTGACCTTGCCGATGAAAACGGCTGGGCTTATCTTGGAGACGTAGGCAATCTGATCCTTAAAAAACAACCTGATTTCGACCCCAGGAATTATGGTTTCACAAAGCTGACCCCGCTTATCCGATCGCTTGATTTTGAAATAGATGAGAGAGATTCCGGTCAGAACAATATCAGGCATATTTATATACGTAATAAAAAATAGCAAGTCCGGCTGCTTCATTTTTAGGAACCCGACACTTGAATACTATGACAGGCTGAAGCGAACAATTTCCTGAAACTGTTGTTTCCTGTACATAATACAACAACAAACATGGCATCAATACTGGTGGTTTATGGCAACTCAGGTTCTCTTTCTGCCAAAATGAAGTTAAAATCAATTATATTATAAGTTTTTATTTTCAGATATCAAAAATAAATGTGACCTTTGTTACTGTTTTATTTACTTAATTATTGAATTATGAACATTTATGTAGGAAGTCTTCATTTCAAAATGAGTGAAGCAGAATTAAAAGAAATCTTTGAAGAGTATGGCGAAGTAGGATCCGCTAAAATCATTATTGACAAATACTCTGGGAAAAGCAAGGGATTTGGTTTCGTTGAGATGCCCAACGAAGCCGAGGCTAAGAAGGCCATTGAGGAACTTAATGGTGCTGAAGTTCAGGGCAGGAAAATAATTGTTAACGAATCTATTGAAAGGACTGACAGAAGAAGTAATTTCAGAGGCGGTGGTGATAACGACCGCAGAGGCGGTGGCGGCGGCAACAGAAGGGATAATTACAGATAGAAAACAATAACTCAAATACTATGAAAGGTACTGTTAAATGGTATGACAGGGTAAAGGGTTTCGGGTTTCTCCAGACTGAAGACCAAAAGGATATTTTTATCCATCGTTCAGGTTTGGAGGCTCCTCAGACCGAACTTGAAACAGGACAGGCGGTAGAGTTTGAGATTGAAATGAGAGAAAAAGGGCCTGTTGCTATCAAGGTAAAAAGAGTAGAATAAGTTTTGCTCAGAATTATATTAAAAGAGGCTGCATGATCATGCAGCCTCTTTTTGGTTTTGGGGCGAAAATCTTTACACTAATTTCCATGGACTCCTGTATTCATAATGCAGACGCTTTGTTGCTTCACCGTCAGCATCATCAATAAAGGTTTCTGTTTCAGGATTCCATTTGATGGTCCTTTTAAGGTCGCACGCAATATTCCCCAGTGTGCAAACAGTACAGCTGCTATGGCCTATCTCAACCGGAACTACCGGATCGCGCCTCAGTTTGACTGACTCGATAAAGTTTGCCTGGTGAGGAATCCGGGTTTCATAGGGACCCTCTTCCGTTGAAGCTGCTGAGGCAGGAAGATCAAACTTCGGATCAGAAGTCCTGACAAAACCACGGGAAACCTCTATCCACCCGTTTTCTCCCCAAAATTTCACCCCCTTAGTCATTTGGTCATCAAATGGTTCCGAGGTCATTACGACACCATTTGCATATTTCCATGATATGAACTCGGTACCGTCGCCGATCGGAGATATTTCAACCGGCCCGCTCTTATCCATTCCCAGTCCCCACTGGGCGACATCGAACATATGAGCACCCCAGTCGGTTGTAAAACCTCCACCCATCTCTTTATACCAGCGCCATGCACCCCAAATTTCTTCATCCTTTTCAGGATCGAGCGAGATAAGAGGATCAAGCTGATTATTGTAATGAATTGTAGCAGGAAGAGGTCCCAGCCACAGATCCCAGTTGAGATCTGCAGGAAGCGGCTCCTCAGGAAGATTATAAGGTGTCGGAGGCGCACCAACATAAGCATTTACTTTTGTTATTTTGCCCAATGCCCCTGTTTGCACGAGATTAACAACATGCTGGAACTCGGGACTGGAACGCTGCTGGCTGCCAACCGCAAGTATCCTGTTGTTTTCCCTGACAGCCTTTTTCAGTTCCTGCCCCTCCTTGATAGTGAAGGTCATTGGTTTTTCAAGGTAAACATCCTTACCAGCCTTGCAGGCGGCAATTGCTATCATTGCATGATTGTGGTCCGGAACAGCTATCACAACAGCATCAATATCCTGCCTGGCAATTAACTCCTGGTACTTTTCATACGTGTCAATCTTAACCTCCCTGCCTGCCTTGGCATAAAACTCATTCACCCTTTTTTCAAAACGCTTGCGTTTGATTCCGTAAACATCACACCCCGCAAGAACTTTCACACCAGGTACCTGGAGAAACCCGCTGAGAAGAAACATCGACTGTTGTCCCATACCAATAAAGCCAAGCGTTATTTCATCTTCTGCATTAGTCTTGCCCTTGCAGGATGTCGCAAGACCTGGAATTAGCGCTATTCCGGCCATACCGGCAGCTGCTGAACCAAGGAAATTACGCCTTGACCATAGTTTTTTCTGATTTTTCATAAGTTAATTTCTGTTTTGGTTAATTTCTATTTTACATTATCAGACACCCCTATCCGAATTAGATATTTCAGTCATAAAATTAAAGTTTTTTTCAATTCGTATTGAGACAGTATAATAAAATTCTCAGAATCTGCCGAAGATCGAATATTTTCCCGTATTACAAAAAATGGAAGAGTATAGAAACAAACCTGAGACACTGGTTTCCATTTTTCTTTCAAGGTGTAAAACCGGCTGGCCTTTCGGAAGTTTAAGGAAACTGCTTATTTTCCTCGAGGCAGAAATGGCCCTGATCCTTTGTTCCCCACCCTTTATTTCAATGTGATAATGTTCGCGCAGGATCCTGAAAAGGGACCTGTTCTCAAACTGTCTTGCGGTTATCCTCGGCAGGTTAATATTTGCGATATAGCTGATATCATAAAATATGGGTATATCGTCGAGCAGACGAAGCCGTTCCATATAGATACAGCCCGATTCCTTTTCAAGCTCTGTCAATTGAAACATGAAATTCCCGGGCCACCGGATCAGTCCTGGCCTGACAATAATCATGGTCTTCAGATTTCTGCCACCAACAGCCGAGGTAGTCCCCGAGACTGACAGAATGCCAATCTCCCTCGGAGGATGCTGTACTATACTCCCTTTACCCTGATGCTTTCTTATATAACCGTCATTTGCCAGATTACTGAGCGACTGCCGTACTGTCGGACGAGTCATCCCATAAAGCTGGCACAGCTCATTTTCGGATGGCAACAGGTCGCCTTCCCTGTAAATACCATCAGAAATATGCTTGCGGAGCATTTCGTAAAGCCTTCTGTATTGCGAAATTTTACCTGCAGGCGGCATTTTATAAAATTTTTATGTAAATATAATAGTTTCTACTTGTAAATACAAGTTATTTAATTTATTTTTGTAATCACATAATTATTAACGATATGAAGTTTTTCTTATTATTATATCAATCAACTTATAGTAACAAGTATTAACCACCAACAAGCAACCAGTTTTACCAGCCGTAGCTTCAGCGAAGGCTGGCAACCAGCAACTAACCAATAACCAAAAGAATGGCTATCCCAGTTATAATGCCTAAACAGGGCCAATCGGTTGAAACCTGCATAATTACAAAGTGGTTCAAGCAAAAGGGAGACCGGATAAAAACCGGAGATCTTCTTTTTTCATATGAAACCGACAAGGCTGCTTTTGACGTGGAATCCCCTGCCGATGGAACCCTTCTCGAAGTCTTATATGGCGATGGAGCCGAAGTTCCTGTTCTTGCTAATGTTGCTCTACTTGGGAATGAAGGCGAAGCGGTCGATTCCTTTGTCTCTTTTAAAAACGAAAATTCAGTTAAAACCGACAGCGCTGTTAAACTAAAAGAGCCTGATAAAGCTGAATTTGCTGCATATAGTCCAGTAACTGCGAGTGAACCAGCGGATGTTAAGATCAGAATATCGCCCCGCGCAAAACGATTTGCTGATAAAAAAGGAGTGAAATATTCAGAAATTCCCGGATCCGGACCAAACGGGAGGATCCTCTGCACCGATGTGGAGAGGGCTCTTACCTCACCCCCCGTGCATACCGGGAATATTCATATAACTGCTGATGAATTTACTGAACTGCCACTGTCAAACATTCGAAAAATAGTTGCCAGAACAATGCACGCATCTCTTCAGAACTCAGCACAGCTCACTCACCATATGAGCGCTGATGTAAGGAATCTGCTTGAGGCCAGAAGAATAATCAAGGATGAAATAAAAAGAGGGGCCGGACAGCAGGATATTACTTTAAACGACATGGTATGCTGGTGCGTGATAAGAGCCCTTGAAAAATTCCCGGAGGTTAACAGCCATTTTCTTGAAGACCGTAAAAAGATTTTCGGTAAAGTTCACCTGGGTTTCGCAGTTGATACTTCCAGGGGATTAATGGTACCGGTAATTAAAAACGCTGATGATATGGATCCTGCAAAGCTCTCGCTGGAACTTAAATCAGCAGCTGAGGCTTGCAGGAAAGGAAGCATCAGTCCGGAGCTCATACAGAGTACAGCAGCATCGTTCACTGTTTCGAATCTTGGAAATTATGGTGTTGAGATTTTCACACCTGTAATAAATCTGCCTCAGAGTGCTATCCTTGGTGTGTGTACAATAATAAACAGACCTGCCGATCTTGGGAATAATACCTTCGGATTTATTCCATTTATAGGATTATCATTGACATACGATCACAGATCAGTCGACGGAGGACCGGCTACTTTGTTCCTGAGGGAGATAAAAGAACAAATAGAAAAATTTCAATACCAGTAAAGAGGAAAGATTGCTTCCCACGCCTTGCGTGGTCGCAATGACGGCAAACCAGAGAAATTCCCCCTTTGAAGGGGGCAGGGGGATGTAAAAGAATAAAAATAATACTAGTAATATGCCTAAAAGTCAGAACATTATTCCTGAAGATTTACGTAAACCGCAATTCATCGAGTTTGGGAAAATTCCTGTAAACCAGTACAGCAAGTCAATTGATGAAGAAAAGAGCAACTTTACCACCAATGACTTCATAAGAATATATCACGACATGGTCATTATCAGGGAATTTGAAACCATGCTGAACCTCATTAAAACCACCAATGAATACAGGGGGATTGCTTATAATCACCCCGGGCCGGCACATCTTTCGATCGGTCAGGAAGCTTCAGCAGTTGGAATGGCCTATAACCTTGATATTGACGATTATATTTTTGGCTCTCATCGCAGTCATGGTGAGATACTTGCAAAGGGGCTTTCAGCTATTAACAAACTTGACGAAGAGACCCTTTATGCAATTATGAATGCCTACTTCGGAGGCAAAGCCCTCAAAGTTGTTGAAAATAAATTCATGGGATCTGTCAGGGAACTTGCAAAGCATTTTCTGCTGTACGGCGCGCTGGCTGAGATTTTTGCCCGCGAAAACGGATTCAATAAAGGACTGGGTGGTTCAATGCACGCATTTTTCACACCTTTTGGTATTTATCCCAATAATGCTATAGTTGGAGGTTCGGGAGATATTTCTGTTGGTGCAGCCCTCTTCAAAAAAATTAACAGGAAGAATGGCATCGTGGTATGCAATATTGGTGATGCATCAATGGGATGCGGTCCTGTATGGGAAGGTATCTCATTTGCTACCATGGATCAGTACAATACCTTATGGGAAGGTGATTACAGGGGAGGCTTGCCTCTTATTTTCAACTTCATGAATAACCTTTACGGAATGGGCGGCCAGACTGTAGGTGAGACAATGGGATATGGAATTCTTGCAAGGATTGGAGCCGGAGTTAATCCGGAAATGATGCATTCAGAAAGGGTCGACGGGTACAATCCGCTGGCTGTTATTGATGCATTCAGGCGCAAAAAAGAGATCCTTCTGGAAAAAAGGGGACCTGTTCTTCTCGATACACTGACCTACAGGATAAGCGGACATTCACCATCGGATGCCTCATCGTACAGATCGAAAGAAGAAATAGAAGCATGGACAAAAGAGGATTCAATAGTTGCCTATGGAAACCAGCTTACAGAATCCGGGATCGCTGATCCGATGTTGCTTGAGGAGATAAGGAACGAAGCAGAGGAGCTGCTTAAGCATATTCTCAGGCTTGCTATCGACGATGAAGCCTCTCCAAGGCTTGACCTTTCAGGCAATCCCGACGCGATCGGCAATATGATGTTTTCAAACCGGTCTGTTGATAAGATGGAAGAAGGAATACCTGAAGTGCTTATCCCCATGGAAGAAAATCCCCGTGTTAAATCAATAAAGAACAAAGAGAGGTTTTATAAGGATAAGGAAGGTAAAGCAGTTTCGAAAGCAAAGCTTTATCAGCTGCGTGACGGGATTTTTGAAGCAGTCATCGGTCGTTTTTATAAAGACCCGACACTGGCGGCCTGGGGTGAAGAAAACCGCGACTGGGGAGGTGCTTTTGCAGTATACCGCGGCCTTACTGAGGCACTCCCCTATCACCGCCTCTTCAACTCACCTATCTCCGAAGGAGCGATAGTTGGAACAGCAATTGGCTACGGGATGTGCGGCGGTCGTGTGATCGCTGAGATAATGTACTGCGATTTTCTGGGACGTTCAGGTGATGAGGTATTCAACCAGCTGCCCAAATGGCAGGCAATGAGCGGTAATATTATTAGTATGCCTGTAGTAGTAAGAGTATCAGTAGGATCGAAATATGGTGCCCAGCACTCCCAGGACTGGTCATCGCTTGTTGCCCATATTCCTGGCTTAAAGGTAGTCTTCCCGGCAACCCCGTACGATGCAAAGGGACTTATGAACAGCGCTTTGCAGGGAACTGATCCGGTAATCTTCTTCGAAAGCCAGAGGATTTATGATATCGGCGAAATGTTTCACACCTCCGGTGTTCCTGAGGGTTACTATGAGATACCCTTTGGAGAACCCGACATTAAAAGATCAGGAGATGACCTGACTATTCTGACTATCGGAGCAACCTTATACCCGGCTTTGAAAGCGGCTGAAATACTTTTTAAAGACTACGGATTAAACGCCGAGGTAATTGATGCACGCAGCCTGGTTCCCTTTAACTACGAACCGGTAATAAATTCCGTTAAAAAGACCGGAAAAATCCTGCTTGCCAGCGATGCGTCATCACGCGGTTCATTCCTTAAAGAGATGGCACAGACCATTACTGAACTTGCTTTCGATGAACTCGATGCTCCACCTGTTGTTGTCGGATCAAGGAACTGGATAATACCAGCGCACGAAATGGAGAATTATTTCTTTCCTCAGGCTGACTGGATCGTAGATGCAATTCACGAAAAAATCATACCTCTTAAAGATCATAAAAGCAAAACAGATCACTCTGCAGGCAGGTCTTTACGGCTTAATAAGGAAGGCGTGTAGTTCCTTTTTTGATATCTTTACATGACAATTTAAGAAAAATGGAAAATATAATTGAGGCCATAAAGTCCAAATCCGGCTTTATTATTGATATGGATGGTGTTATCTATCATGGCAATACACTTCTTCCCGGGGTAACTAAATTTCTGAAGTGGCTTGAAGATTCAGGCAAAAGTTACCTTTTTCTGACCAATGCAAGTCAGAGGACTCCAAAAGAGCTGCACGAAAAGATGGAAAGGTTGGGTATTATTATTGGGGAAGAGCACTTTTACACCAGTGCACTTGCCACTGCCGGTTTTCTGGCAAGCCAGAAACCAAAAGGGAGTGCATACGTAATAGGGGATGCAGGACTCATTAATGCCCTTTACGGCATAGGTTATACTACGAATAATGTAAATCCGGATTATGTTGTTGTCGGCGACACCAACAGTTACAATTTTGAAAAGATAGAACTGGCTGTAAACCTTGTAATAAGAGGCGCCCGTCTGGTTGGTACAAATCCTGATATCAGCGGGCCTGTAGAATCCGGAATAACGCCTTCGGTTAAAGCTCTGATAGCGCCCATCGAAATCGCATCAGGAAAGAAAGCATATTTCGTTGGTAAGCCGAATCCGCTAATGATGAGGATAGCACTGAAAAAGCTCGGAGTCAGGAGGGAGGACGCCATAGTGATAGGAGACCGTATGGATACCGATATAAGATGCGGATTAGAATCCGAGATTGATACTCTGCTGGTCTTGAGTGGAATAACTGCCCGGAACGAAATTGACAATTTCCCTTATCAACCGCGGTATGTGCTCGCAGGAATCGCAGATCTGGTAGTGTAAAACTGATCTATGAGTAATTTCAGGAACTATAAAAAAGGGCGTAAAGAGGTTGCAATGTTTATGCGCCGGCTTTACAGGCAGGGACTCACAACCACATCAGGCGGAAACATAAGTCTTAAAATATCTGATGATATAATCCTGATTACTCCCTCGGCTACCGATAAGGGCAGGATGAGATGGAAGGAGGTCGGGATAATGAATATGAAGGGAGAGAACCTGATACCAGCACTGAAGCCATCAATAGAAAATGAGATGCATCTCTCAATTTACAGGAAAAATAAAGATGTGAAAGCTGTTGTTCATGCACATCCGGTGTTTGCATCAGCTTATACAGCAACAAAGTTCAGGATTAACACTAATCTTACTGCAGAGGCAAGGGCAATATGCGGAGATCCATTGTTTGTACCCTATGCATTAATGGGGACAAAAGAGCTGGCGTCACTTACAGCAGAGAGTACGGCAAAATCTGATGTGCTTTTACTCGAAAACCATGGGGTACTTACTATTGGACAGGGACTTCTTGAGGCATTCGATAAACTCGAAGTACTGGAGAATGCAGCAAAAATAACACTGATAGTAGAAATAACGAAGATGAAAAGTCCGCTTACCAAATCCAGAATAAAAGAAATAGATAGACTATTCCATTGATATTAAACAGACATCAATAATATGGAAATAAGAAAATTAGGGCAATCAGATCTGCATGTATCGGTAATAGCCTTCGGAGCCTGGGCCATTGGCGGCTGGATGTGGGGAGGAGCTGATGCCAGGGATGCAGTTAAAGCTGTAGAAGCCGCCATCGGTAATGGAATGACAACCATCGACACTGCCTCCGTTTATGGATTCGGACTTAGTGAGGAACTTGTAGGTAAAGCTATTAAGGGGAAAAGGGATAGAGTTCAGATCATGACAAAATTCGGCATGTCGTGGGAAGAAAAGGAAGGGGATTTCTTCTTTGATACAAAAAACAATTCCGGGGAAGAAATAAGCATATACAGGCATGCTTCAAAGAAAAAGGTACTTAAGGATTGTGATGATAGTCTCAAACGGCTTATGACAGATTATATCGATTTGTTCCAGATCCATTGGCCTGATCCAACCACTCCTGTTTCTGAAACAATGGAAGCTCTTGAGATACTGATTCAGAAAGGAAAAATAAGGGCAGGCGGAGTTTGCAATTATTCTGTTGAACTTTTGAAGAATGCGGAAAAAACGCTTACACCCGCTTCAAATCAGGTTCCTTACAGCATGGTCAAAAGAGATATTGAGAAAGATGTTATTCCATATTGTCTCGGTAAAAATATCGGGATTTTAGCCTATAGCCCATTACAGAGAGGATTATTGTCGGGAAAAATTAAACCCGGACACAATTTCAATAATGGTGACACACGGCCTGATACACCATATTTTAAGGAACCAAACATGTCGAATATTATTCATTTCCTTGAAAATATCATGCCGATAGCAGATGGGCATAATGTAACTTTATCACAACTGGTTCTAAACTGGACAATACTTCAACCCGGAATTACCTGTGCTCTTGCAGGAGCAAGAAATCCTGCCCAGGTTTTGGAAAATGCAGGAGCTGCCAGATTCAGACTGACCGGGGAAGAAATTGAAATAATAAACAATAAAATATCAGGCCTTCAAATAGATACAAAAATCTGAAAAAGTGAAAGTTAGCTTCCTGTCTGGTTTCCCCTCATATATCGAACTGAAAAAAATAATGAATGGCATAAATCTTCCTCCTTTCAGGGAAGCTAACAGCCATATACATACCCCATGGTCATTCAGCGCCTTTGATAAGCTGGAAACAGCCTTTTTAATGGCAAAGGATGAAAAGATTTCTCTGCTCGGAATAAATGATTTTTATGTTGCTGACGGATATGATGAATTTAACAAAGGCTGTCTTAAAAACAAGATATTTCCATTGTTTAACATCGAATTTATTGGATTATTGAAAGAGGAACAAAAAAAAGGTATCAGAATCAATGATCCGAAAAATCCCGGCCGGATATATTTCTGCGGAAAAGGACTTGACTATCCTTTTAATCCGGGATGGGTTAAGAAAATTCAGCTTAATTTGGTCATCAGAAAGAGCCAGAACCAGATGAAAGAGATGACCAGCAAGCTGAATCATCTGATTAGTCATGTTAATCCTTCACTTACAATTTCCTATAAGGAAATTGAAAAAAGATTAACTCATGGTCTTGTCCGTGAAAGGCATCTGGCAAAAGCAATAAGATATCTGGCGATGGAGAATTTTAGAAAATCAGGGGATCAGCTTGATTTTATAGAATCTCTTTACGGCGGGAAAAAATCAGAAGCCGGATTGTCGAATCCAGCAGCACTCGAGAATGAGATACGCACTATTCTTCTTAAAGCAGGCGGTCCTGCTTTTGTCGAAGAGGAAGAGAGCTCATTTCTGGAACTCAGCAAGATTATTAAGATCATTATAAGGGCGGGGGGGATACCATGCTACCCAGTACTTCTTGACGATACCTCCGGTAAATATACAGAGTTCGAGAGTGATCCTGAGAAACTCTATTCTGCCCTTACCCGTCTGGGCATTGAATGTATAGAATTAATCCCGGGAAGAAATGATCTCAGAACAGTGAAAAATTTCGTTGAGTTTTTTTACAGAAAAGGTTTTATCATAACCTTCGGAACTGAACATAACAGTCCGGAAATGATACCTCTTACTGTCACTGCCAGAGGCGGGGAACCCCTCGATGAATCACTTAAAAAGATCGCATGGGAAGGTGCCTGTATTATTGCCGCACATCAGTATCTGAGAGCTGATGGAAGGCAGGGCTATGTTTTACCTGATGGGAAACACAGCAAACAACAGAAAGAAGACCTGACTAAATTGGGACAACTGGTTATAGAGTACTTTTTAACTAAAAGCAACGACTATGAAGCCTGAGCTCAATGAACTGATAGAAATTTCCAGATTTTATGGGAACAATAAAGATTATGTAATCGCAGGTGGTGGAAATACATCATTCAAAGATGAACAAACTATATGGATAAAAGCCAGCGGCAAGGCTCTTGCTGAGCTCGACGAGAACGGGCTTGCTGCTTTGAGCAGGGAAAAGCTGCGTACTATAAGCGGGAAGACCTATTCTGATGATCCGGTGAAAAGAGAGGAAGAGGTTAAGAATGATCTTTTTGGCAGCATCGTTGATCGTGGACGGGATAACAGACCGTCAGTTGAAACATCACTTCATGAACTTATCCGGTACAAATTCGTCGTTCATCTGCACCCCACACTGATCAACGGGATTCTATGCAGCAGAAATGCAAAGAACCTGTCGATTAAACTTTTAGGAGAAAAAGTATTATTTGTCCCTTATACCGATCCGGGTTATACTTTGTTTAAAAAGCTGGAAGCAGAGATAAAAGGCTATAGGGATAATCATTCGTCTGATCCTCAAATTATTTTGCTTGAAAATCACGGATCTTTTATCAGTGCTGATACAACAGAAGAGATCCGTAAGATCTATAAGAATATTATCTCAGTTATCGCGATCGAGTTCAGTCGTCTGCCTGAAATTACCAACCTTCCCTTCAATCCCCTGTTGTTCAAAGTCCTTCCAGCATTGAGGATGATCCTGTCTGCTGATAAAAACCAAGTCATCAGGTACAGGCATAACACCCTGATCGCAAAGTATTATCAGAACCAGCAGGAATTCCATAAAATTTCGCTTCCACTTACACCTGACATCATAGTTTATTGTAAAACAAGGTATTTATTCATTGAGCAATGTTCAACAGCTGAAAAAATACTGGATTCCATTAAGCAGCAATTGCCCCGCTTTCAAAATGAATATGGTTTCCAGCCAGCTGTTATCATAATAAAGAATGCCGGCATACTTGCTGTCGGAGACTCTCCGTCATCAGCCGAAAACATGCTGGATGTGTTTGAGGATTTTATAAAATTAAGCTACTATTCATCCCTGTGCGGCGGAACAAAATTCCTGACACCTGAACAGTCTGCTTTTATTGATAAGTGGGAAGTTGAGAACTACAGGAGAAAGGTATCTCAGGAAAATGATCAGGGAAATAAGTTGAATAATAAGATTGCCATTATTACCGGAGGTGCCCAGGGATTCGGAGCTGGAATTGCGGAAGCGTTATTCAGGCTGCAGGTTAATGTTGTTATTGCTGATTTGAACGAGGAAGCCGGAAATAAGTTTGTATCGGTGCTCCAGGCTGCAAAATCGCATAACAAAGCGGTTTTTGTTAAAACTGATGTCTCCGATCCTTCATCGGTAAAAAGCCTTGTGGAACAAACTGTAAGCGAGTTTGGAGGAATTGATATTATGATCAGCAATGCCGGAGTGCTTAAGGCAGGAGGACTTGACGAAATGGACCCCGATGTTTTTACCGGAACAACTGCCATCAACTATAACGGGTATTTCTATTGCGCTAAATATGCTTCAGTGGTGATGAAGATTCAGAATGCTGAAAATCCTGGTTATTTCTCGGATATTATCCAGATAAATTCAAAATCGGGACTGCGAGGCAGCAACAGGAATTTCGCATATTCCGGTGCCAAATTTGGAGGAATAGGGTTGACACAGTCATTTGCCCTCGAGCTTGCTCCCTTCAGGATCAAAGTCAACTCGATTTGCCCGGGTAACTTCTATGAGGGACCTTTATGGTCAGATCCGAAAGACGGGCTTTTCGTTCAATATCTGAATACAGGTAAGGTTCCGGGAGCCAAAAAAATAGATGATGTAAGAAAATACTATGAGGAGCAGGTACCCCTCAGGCGTGGCTGCAGGCTCGAAGATCTGATGAAAGCACTGTTATACATTATTGACCAGGAGTATGAAACCGGACAGGCGGTGCCTGTTACGGGGGGACAGGTGATGCTCGGATAATGGCGCAGGGCACAGGGCTCAGGGCACAGGGCAAATTGGAGCGATTCCCCCTTTGAAGGGGGATAGGGGGATGTAAAGAAGTAAGCAATGAAAACCAAAGCAGTAAGAATCTACGGCAAAAAAGATCTTCGTCTGGAGGAATTTGAACTACCTGAAATCAGGGAGGATGAGATCCTTGCAAGTGTCGTTTCCGATAGCATCTGCATGTCATCACACAAAGCTGCGCTGAAGGGTTCCGAACATAAGCGCGTGCCTGATGACATTCATATTAATCCGACCATTATAGGGCATGAATTTGCAGGCATAATCCTTGAAGTAGGGAAAAAATGGCAGGATAAATTCAGGGCCGGACAGAAATTTTCAATTCAGCCGGCTATGAACCACATGGGAACATTGAATGCTCCCGGATATTCTTACAGGTTTATCGGTGGTGATGCCACAAATATTATTATCCCGGATATTGTAATGGAAGCTGATTCACTTCTTCCCTATGATGGTGAGGCATTTTACCCGGCATCACTGTCTGAACCTATGTCGTGCATCGTCGGAGCTTTCCATGCCTGCTACCATATTCCTCCTGGCACCTATAACCATAATATGGGAATCAGGGAAGGCGGGAATATGGCAATACTTGCCGGGACTGGTCCCATGGGACTTGGAGCCATCGATTATGCCCTCCACCAGACAAGGAAACCCGGGTTACTGGTTGTCACTGATATCGACGACAACAGACTTGACAGGGCGGCATGCCTCTTTCCGCCTGAACATGCCATGAAAGAGGGCATCAAACTTGCCTACGTCAATACGGGTAAAACAGAGGACCCGGTAAAATGTTTGCGCGAACTGACAGGCAGAAATGGATTTGATGATGTCTTTGTATTTGCACCGGTAAAACAGGTTGTAGAGCAGGCTGATGCAATTTTGGGTTTTGACGGATGCCTTAATTTCTTTGCAGGGCCTACAGATCCTGATTTTAAAGCTGAATTTAATTTTTACAATGTGCATTATGCATTCACTCATATTGTAGGAACATCAGGCGGAAATACCGATGATATGAGGGAATCCCTTAAACTCATGGCCGAAGGTAAAATAAATCCTGCTGTGATGATCACGCATGTGGGAGGGCTTGATGCGGTTGTTGATACTACACTGAATTTACCGCAGATCCCGGGTGGGAAAAAACTTATTTATACTAACATATCCATGCCGCTTATCTCACTATACAAGCTGGGTGAGCAGAGCAAAAATGATCCTTTCTATGCAGGTTTGCATGAGATAGTGGCAAAAAACGATTTCATCTGGAATCTCGAGGCGGAGAAATACCTTTTAACAAACGCAAAGCCAATTTAAAACAACCCTCTGTGGAGCTCCGTGAAACCTCGGTGGATCTCTGTGTAACAAAAAGAACTTACACAGAGGGCCACAGAGAAGTCACAGAGAGGCACAGAGAAAAATACCTGTCCTTATTTCAGCTTTGCCGCAAACTCATCTGAAATATAATTCTCATAACTCATGCAGACATCGCTGGCAAAACTGACACCCATTGAAATGACTTTTTCCCAGTCCTTCTCTCCCATTAAGACCAGCTGATCCCTGGTAAGACCATTTCTATAAATTGCCGCAATCATCCCGGCATTAAAATTATCTCCGGCCCCGATAGTGCTTATCGGCTTTATTTGTTTTACAGAGAACCTGCCTGTAAAGTTCAATGTTTTCACATAAACTGCCTCACTACTGGCGGTATAGACCATACAACCGCAGTATTGCTTTATGACATCCCAGGCTCTTTCGGGAGAGGAAGCTCCGAAAATATTCTGAAAATCTTCATCTGAGCCCCTGATAATACTCGCCATGCTTATATTCTCGATGATCAGTGGCCTTAATTCATCCAGTTCAGAAGCATGTGCTTTTCTGAAATTCGGATCATACAACAGGATTCCTCCATTTTCTGATGCTGATGTAACGAAGCTGACGAATTTTGACCTTATCTCCCTGGTAATGGCGTAAATAGAACCATACAGGATAATATCATCCTTCTGAATCCGCGGAAAATCCATCTCAAACCTCTTCGAAGGATAGTTTTTATAGAAAGTATAACTTGCATCATTTCTCTCGTTCAATACAGCAATTGCAAGAGCCGTATTTCCCTGCCTGAAATGGTCAGAAAATGATGTTGAAACTCCATTCTCAACAAGAAATTTGTCAATAATTTTTCCGATATCATCATCTCCATATTCGCTTATCAGACTAACCGGCAAACCTATCCTGCCCAATGAAACAGAGCTATTGAGCATGGCACCTCCTGCTTTGCCTGCCTGAGGCTGACCATCCTTAAATATTATATCAAATAACGTTTCTCCAATTGTATAAATCTTTCTCATAGCTGTTCTATTTACTTTGTGAATCCTTTGTGTTATCCTTTGAGTCCTTGGTGGTTAAATATTTTTACCACAAAGTCGCACTAAGGTTATCACAAAGTAACACAAAGGATTTATATTTTGATACTATATTTGTTTCAATTTATAATCAAGTGTTATGAAAGCAATGATGCTTACCGGTATCCGGGAGATGGAAATAAAAGAGGTCAGCGAACCGGTTCTGGTGAACCCTGAGGATGTTAAGATCCGGATTCTGGCTGTTGGCATTTGTGGCTCCGATATTCATTATTACACTTTGGGGCAGATCGGTTCTCAGATAGTTAAGTATCCATTCACAGTCGGTCACGAAAGTGCAGGGGAAGTTGTTGAAACAGGTCCTGGAGTAACCCGTGTCAGAAAAGGCGATCTGATTGCAATAGAGCCGGCAATTTGGTGCGGAAAATGCGATCAGTGCCTTTCGGGAAGACATCATACCTGCCGGAACCTAAAATTCCTGGGTTGTCCGGGACAGGCTGAAGGTGTCTTGTCAGAATATATCATAATGCCTGAAAACAGCTGTTTCCCGCTCCCCCCGAACCTTACTCCCGACCATGGTTCAATCTCCGAACCACTTGCAATTGGCGTTTATTCAGTAATAAAAGCCGGTGAAATAAAAGATGCAAAGATCGGGATCCTTGGATTCGGACCGATAGGAATGAGCGTTATGCTGGCAGCAAAAGCAAATGAAGCCGGCGAAATTTATGCTACGGACAAAATTGATTCCAGACTGGGAATTGCTTCAAAGGAGAAGGCAGCATGGACCGGAAATCCGATTAATGATAACGTCGTGGAAATCATAAAACAAATAGAACCTCTTGGTCTGGATATAGTATTTGAGTGCTGCGGTCAGCAGGAGGCGGTCGATCAGGCAATTGATATTCTAAAGCCTGGGGGACGGTTGGTTATTGTCGGTATTCCCGAATTCGAAAAGTGGACATTGAGTGTTGACAACACAAGACGCAAGGAAATTTCCATTCAGTTTATCAGGCGGCAGGTTGATTGTGTTGAAACTGCACTAGAAATGATGAGCAAAGGTAAAATAGATATCGGGAATATGGTCACGCACCGCTTCCGGTTTGGAAATACAAAAGAGGCTTTTGACATGGTTGCCGGATATCACGATGGTGTGATGAAAGCAATGATCGACTTCTGATTTGCCCCTGCTCCTACTACTGAATAAAGTACTTTGTGTACCTTAGAGTCCTTTGTGGTAAAATACTAAATCCTTTAACCACAAAGGATCACAAAGGTTGACACAAAGGCACTCAAAGGATATATCCTCAGTTTAATTCAGTAATTTTTTGTATCTGAGCAAAGCTTCAATAAAATAGTAATCAGCATAGGTAAGTGGAACATCAACTTCGCTTTTGCCCGGCAAAGATCCAACACTATGCATCAGGATAAAATTTCCATTTTCTCCTTCTTTGGCCATGTAGGCAGGTGAGGCAAGTGACCTTAACTGTTTTTCGGCAATCTCCAGGTACCTTGCTCTCTTTTCTTCTCCGGTAAAACTACTGAGTTCGATCAGGGCTGAAGCCATAATTGCTCCGGCTGAAGCATCTCTTTTGGCGTCGGGGATACCCGGTGCATCATAATCCCAGTATGGTATTTTATCTTCCGGCATATTTGGATGGTTTATAAGAAAATCGGCAATGCGCTGAGCCTGATCCAGATATCTCTGCAGACCAGTCTCACGGTACATCACTGTATATCCATACAATCCCCAGCTTTGTCCGCGCGACCATGCAGATCCGTCAGCATATCCCTGTGCAGTCTGTTTTGCCTCAACGTTGCCAGTGATAGTATCATATGATACTACATGCCATGTGCTGTAATCAGTTCTAAAATGGTTTTTGATAGTTGTGTCTGAATGAGTTACGGTAATATTGTAAAAGCTTGAATCGCCGGTCTGGTTAAAAGCCCACATGAGAAACTCAAGGTTCATCATGTTATCGATTATAACGGGGTATTGCCATCCTTTTCTGCTACCCCACGACTGAATGCATCCGATATCCGGCCTGAAACGCGTGCAAAGTGATTTTGCACCGGTCATCATGACATCCTTATAACTCTCTTCTCCGGTTAGTCTGAATCCGTTACCGAAACTGCAATAGAGCATGAATCCAAGATCGTGTGTTCCCGTATTGTTTTTCTCCTTTTCAATCCTCGATGTCATTTGAATTGCAGCATCCTTTAATTTGTTATCCTTCGAATATTCATAAAGGTACCAGAGGCTCCCGGGGAAGAAGCCGCTTGTCCACCAGCCTGAACCAGCGGTGACAAAATTGCCCGATGTATCAATGGTCCTTGGCAGAAGGCCGGGTGTTTCCTCCATTACATCTGCCATGAGAGTGTATTGCTTTGCGGAAAAGGCAAGGGATTCGTCAATAATCTTATTCAGGGATTTTTCTTTGTTGCAGGAAGAAAAAATCACAAAAAATGCAAACCCTGTTAAAAGCAATCTGTTTTTCATAACGGATCAGGATTTAATTACAAATGCAAAATAACTTAAGTTTAATTGTAAATCAAATTTTGTTAAATTTAACTACCAAATTAATCTGTTAACCCATGAAAAAGAAAATCCTTCTACTTACTGTTTTCGTCCTGGCTTGTGTTATAACTGGCGCACAGAATGTAGGCTCTTCACCTGAATATATAAAAGCCCTCACTTCCGAGTGGCAGGGTGAACGATTTCCCGACGGCAGACCTAAGGTTTCAGATGCTCTCCTTGAAAGACTTAAAAACATTTCAATTGAAGAAGCATGGGGAGTTCTCAGGAATAAAGGTTATCAAAACCAGTTTGAAAATGACTGGCAGATCATAAATCCTGATGAAGCTATGACCGGCCGAGTCGTTACTGCACAGTATATGCCGCTCAGACCCGATCTGGAGCAATATGTAAAATCACGGGGCAAGCTCGAAAACCGGGCTCAGCAGGGTGGCACAAACTCATGGCCTATAGATGTGCTTGTTGAGGGTGATGTTTATGTGGCTGACAGCTACGGTAAGATTATTGATGGAACACTTATCGGTGACAATCTGGGGAATTCAATCTATGCCAAATCGAAAAAAGGAGTGATCTTCAATGGCTCTGTCAGAGACCAGGAAGGATTAAGCGAGATAAAAGGATTCAACGGGTGGATAAAAGGATCTGATCCTTCCTATATCATGCAGATGAGTCTCACATCGATCAATGCACCAATTCGTATCGGAAGGGCTACTGTACTGCCGGGAGATGTGGTTCTTGCCAAAAAATTTGGTGTTATTTTCATACCTGCCCATCTTGTTGAAGATCTTGTTATTACTTCTGAAGTCACAGCCCTGCGGGATGAATTTGGTCACCTCAGGCTTAAGGAAGGCAAGTATAAGCCTGGTCAGATCGACAGCCAGTGGAGCGATGAAATAAAGAAGGATTTTACTGACTGGCTGAATAACTATCCTGGAAAACTGCCAATGACGAAGACAGAGCTGGATAATTATTTTAAAGATCGTAACTGGTAATTCCCCCTTTGAAGGGGGTGAGGGGGATGTATTTTTTAAGTGATTGGTTATAAGTTGCTGGTTGCTTGGTGCTGGGTGCTGGGTACTGGGTGCTGGGTACTGGGTGCTGGGTGCTGGGAAAAAAATAGTTCAATAGTAAAAATATTGAAAAATTATGAAGAAAATATTGGAAGAAATCAAAAAACAGAATAAGCCTTCAGGAGAGAAGGGAAGTGCAAATGTTCAGTCTGAAATTGTGAATTCAGGAGCTGATAACAGCCGTCGCGCATTTTTGAAAAAAACTGCTCTTGGAGGAATTTCACTTGGAGGTCTGATACATCTTTCTCTGGAAGATACGATTGCTCAGACCACTTCCAAAGTGAACCGGGCTTCAAGTCCATCCGACCTTAAGATAACGGATATGCGTGTTGCAGTTATAGGAAACGTCGGACGCACAGGCATAATCAGGATTGACACGAACCAGGGAATTTATGGCCTGGGAGAAGTAAGGGACGGCGGGGATGAACGCTATGCACTTATGCTCAAGAGCAGGATCCTGGGCTTAAATCCCTGTAATGTTGAGATGATCTTCAAAATAATCAGACAGTATGGATATCATGGCCGTCAGGGCGGTGGAGTATGCGCCGTCGAAATGGCCCTCTGGGATCTGACAGGGAAAGCATATGGTGTTCCTGCATGGCAACTGCTTGGTGGAAGATACCGCGACAAGGTAAGGCTTTATGCAGATACTCCCGGTGCAAACAATCCGGAAGCATTTGCTCAGACCTTGAAAAAACGTATTGAAGAACAGGGATTCACCTGGCTTAAGATGGACCTTGGGATACATGTCGTTGCCAAAGAGCCCGATTCGCTGGTAAATAATAAATTCTGGAACGGTGCTACGGGGCAGTATGACCTGAGAGAATATATGGGCTATGGAAATGCCCTGCATCCGTTCACACAGGTGCAGATTACCGACAAGGGGCTTGAAGGTCTTGCCGTATATGTTGAGCAGGTTCGTAATGCTGTCGGTTATGAAATGCCACTTTGTGCTGATCATTTCGGACATTTCGACATAAACAACTCGATCCGTTTCGGCAAAGCAATGGAAAAATACAGGCTGGCATGGCTTGAAGATATGGTCCCCTGGTTCTATACCGAACAATGGAGAACCGTATCTGATGCTCTTGAAACACCAACATGTACGGGCGAAGATATTTATATGCTCAAAGGCGGATTCAAACCATTGCTCGATGCCCGCGCTGTCGATATAATACACCCCGATCTGGCAACATCAGGCGGATTGCTCGAGACAAAAAAAATCGGGGACTATGCCGAAGAGGCCGGTGTGGCAATGGCGATGCACATGGCCGGAACTCCTGTTTGTTTTATGGCAAATGTCCACTGTGCAGCTGCAACACAGAATTTCCTCTCCCTTGAACACCACAGTGTTGATTCCCCGTGGTGGGAAAACCTTGTAAAGGTTACAGGCGCACAGCCCATGATCACAAGGGGATTTGCAAATGTTCCGCTTGATTCACCCGGACTGGGAATAGAGCTGAACGATGAGGAAGTTAAGAAACATCTGCATCCGAAAGCTAAAGGGTATTTCGAACCGACTCCGGAATGGGATGAAAAACGTTCACACGACAGATTATGGAGTTAATTGATTGAATAATCTGATTTAAATGGGAAATGCGTTATCAGGAAAACGGTGGTACCGTTTAATACCAATAGCCTTTATCACATATAGTCTTGCTTATCTCGATCGGGCAAATTTTGGATTCGCCGCTGCAGGGGGAATGGCTGAAGATTTGAATATTACAGCAGCAATGTCTTCCTTATTGGGATCGCTTTTCTTCCTGGGATATTTCTTCTTTCAGATACCAGGTGCAGTATATGCTGCCAGAAAGAGTGCCAGAAAATTAATATTCTGGTCCTTAATCCTTTGGGGAGCCCTTGCGATGGCAACCGGAATGGTTAGTAATGTAAATGGACTGATTGTTATCAGATTTATGCTGGGTGTCGTGGAGAGCGCAGTTATGCCTTCAATGCTGGTATTCCTCAGCATGTGGTTTACAAAATCCGAACGTTCACGAGCCAATACTTTTTTGATTCTGGGCAATCCTGCAACAATATTATGGATGTCTATTTTATCTGGTTATTTAGTAGACTCTGTAGGCTGGCGCTGGATGTTTATCCTGGAAGGATTTCCGGCTATTATCTGGGCATTTTTGTGGTGGCGGCTCGTTGTAGACAGGCCCAAAGATGCCAAATGGTTAACAAATGACGAGAAGCATGATTTGCAGACACAACTGGATATTGAGCAACAATCTATTAAACCAGTTAAAAACTACGCTGTTGCCTTCAGATCCAGAATAGTTATTTTACTTTGCCTCCAGTATGCTTTATGGTGTATTGGCGTTTATGGATTTGTTATGTGGCTGCCATCAATAATTAATGCCGCTCCCGACTCGGACATTGTAAAAACCGGATGGCTGGCATCAGTTCCCTATCTTTTAGCTATTATAAGCATGTTAACTGCATCCTACCTCTCCGATAAAGCATTAAAGAGAAAATCGTTTATCTGGCCTTTTCTATTTATCGGCTCTTTAGCCTTTTATGGTTCGTACTTAATCGGTACAAGCAACTTCTGGCTGTCATACATATTGCTTGTTATTGCAGGCGGAGCAATGTACGCACCATATGGACCGTTCTTTGCAGTAATTACTGAAGTTTTACCACGGAACGTATCTGCTGGTGCAATAGCATTGATAAATAGTCTGGGTGCCTTAGGATCTTTTGTTGGCGCTTATATTGTGGGGTATTTAAATGGCACTACAGGTGGATTCGGGGCTTCTTATATTTTCATGGCAGGTTCCCTCTTCTTTTCAGCGATATTAACGATCATTGCTTTAAAAAGAAATATCAGCGTACAACCCTCCCCGATCCATCACCTTTCATAAGCTGTTCAACTTCGTTGACAGATACAAGGTTGTAATCACCGTGAATTGTGTGCTTAAGGCACGATGCGGCTACGGCAAAGTTAAGAGCTTTCTGGTCATCACCGGGCCAGGTGATCAAACCGTAAATCAAACCACCCATAAAAGAATCCCCCCCTCCCACTCTGTCAACAATATGGGTTATCTGATACTCCGGAGCTTCAAATAGCCTCTTCCCGTCAAACAGAACACCCGACCATGAGTTATGGTCCGCATTTATTGAACCGCGAAGTGTTATTATCACCTTCTTTGCCCCTGGGAACTGATTCATTAATTTTACACAAACCGATTTATATTCTATTGTACTTACCTGGCCGGCGGAGACATCCCCCCTCTCCGGTTTAATTCCAAATACCTTTTCGGCATCTTCTTCGTTTCCCAGTATTATATCGCAACCGTTTACCAGATCCGGCATAACCTCTCCTGCATTCTTTCCCCATTTCCAGAGATTTTTCCTGAAATTAAGATCGCATGAAACAGTAATCTCTTTCTGGTTTGCTGCTTTTATACCTTCCAGGCATACCTGTGCTGCTCCCTCTGAAATAGCCGGTGTAATTCCTGTCCAATGAAACCAGGAAGCACCTTCGAATACTTCATCCCAGTTAATCATCCCGGGTTTAATCTCTGCAATTGATGAATTAGCACGGTCGTAAATAACCTTGCTGGGCCTTGATACTGCACCTGTTTCAAGAAAATAAATTCCCAACCTGCTGCCACCACGAATTATATGATGTGTGCCAACATTATGTTTACGTAAATCCATAAGGACTGCCTGTCCAAGATCATTTTCAGGCAATCGGGTCACAAACTCTGCATTTAATCCATAATTGGCAAGTGACACAGCAACATTGGCTTCACCGCCCCCAAAAGTTGCGATCAAAGAAGTTGCCTGAGTAAATCGCTGATGTTCAGGTGTTGCCAGACGCATCATAATCTCACCAAATGTTATTATCTTTTTTTCCATAACTAAGGTTATTTATTTTTACATTCATGATAAATAAAAAATATTTTCAAGAAGAAAACTATATCTTAGATTTTTAAATTAAAAGTACAGACCAAATATATAATAATGAACAGAATAATTGTTATTGGAAGTTCCAATACCGACATGGTGGTTAAATCAAGGAAGATCCCATCTCCGGGGGAAACGATTATCGGAGGCACCTTTCTGATGAATCCTGGCGGGAAAGGTGCAAATCAGGCAGTTGCCGCTGCAAGGCTTAAGGGAAATGTAACATTTGTTACAAAAACAGGTAATGATCTTTTCGGCGAACAGATAAAGCATATTTATGATTTTGAGGGAATAGATACAAGGTATATTGTAAAGGACCCTAAAAATCCATCGGGCATAGCATTAATTATGGTTGATCAGAACGGAGAAAACTGCATAGTTGTAGCACCAGGTTCAAACGGGACCCTGTCGGCATACGATATCTCCGAAGATGTCTATGGGAAAGACCCTTCGGATGTTTATCTCTTGCAGCTTGAAATCCCGGTAAGCACCGTGGAGTTTGTTGCGCAGAAGGTTTGTGAAAGGGGTAACAGGGTAATTTTAAATCCTGCTCCGGCGAAACAGCTATCAGACGACCTCTTAAAATGTCTCTATTTAATCACTCCGAATGAGAATGAAACTGAACTTTTAACCGGCATAAAGGTAACAGATGCCTCTTCGGCTGAAAAAGCTGCTGAAAAGCTTCTCAGGAAAGGAGTTAAAAATGTGATAATAACAATGGGTGGTGCCGGAGCTTTTCTGCTGACTGATAAAGTTTCTAAACTGATCCCTGTTGTGCCGGTCAGGGCATTGGACACAACTGCCGCCGGTGACGTATTTAACGGCGCCCTTGCTGTGGCGATTTCTGAAGGCAGCGATCTTGAAGAAGCCGTTGTTTTTGCCAATACAGCTGCCGCAATATCTGTCACACGTATGGGAGCCCAGGCTTCAGCACCATTCAGGAAAGAAATTAATCCTCCTTCAGGCGGGATGGGGAATGAATGAATTTGTACGGGCGTTGCATGGAATTTGTACGGGCGTTGCATGCAACGCCCCTTCGACTTATTAAACATGAAAATCAATATATTATGAAAATCTGCCACTTACTCTTTCTGATTCTTATTCCAATATTCTGCAGTTGTTCAAACCAGGTACAAAAAAAGGGGAATCAGCCAGTCAAAATCATTTTCGACACAGACCTTGGTCCTGATTATGATGATGTCGGGGCTCTAGCCTTCCTTCACGCTATGGCCGACAGTGGGAAAGCAGAGATACTGGCGACAATATCATCGAATAAAAATGAGCTTGTTGCCCCTTCGATTGAAGTAATAAACTGGTACTTCAACAGGCCTGAGCTGCCGATCGGTGCTCCAAAGGGTGAAGGCGCTGATATGGAAGCCTGGCAACACTGGGCTGACTCAATAGTGGTAAAATATCCCCATGCAATCAAATCAACCTCTGATGCTCAGGATGCAGTATCATTATACAGGAAAATACTTCATAATCAGCCTGATAAAAGTGTAACAATTGTTACTGTCGGATTCCTTACTAACATCAGCGGTCTGCTTAAGTCAGAGCCCGATGAAATCAGCCCATTATCCGGAAATGAGCTGGTAAATAAAAAAGTCTTAAAGCTGGTCTCTATGGCCGGCAGATTTCCTGAAGGAAGAGAATTCAATGTTTTCATTGATTCGGTATCTTCGAAATATGCCTTTGAAAACTGGCCAGGAGAGATAACTTTTTCCGGCTTCGAAATTGGGAAAGAAATATTGACGGGCTTGCGGTTAATGAGTTCGCCTGTTCAGAACAGCCCGGTCAGGGATGTTTTCAGAATCAGTATCCCAATGTCCGAAGAGGATAAGAACGGACGTATGAGCTGGGATGAGACTGCTGTTCTGATTGCTGTATATGGAACAGAAGGATTCTTTGATACGAAAAGGGGAACTGTAATTATTCATCCCGACGGAAGTAACAGCTGGAAAGATGATCGGGAAGGTAAACACCAGTATGTGGTACAGAAGATGCCTATACCCGAAATTACAAGATTTATTGAAGACAGAATGATGCATGTCCCTGGTTCGCGCCCCCCTGCCCCCTGAAGGGTGTTCTTACTTTTAGCTAATACAGTCAAGTGCAAATAAAATATTTAATAAAAGTCT
>Ga0209254_10000153_pt1 | contig 46835 bp, 40 predicted proteins | sample FrelakmetDIP11DI_FD_187148 | JGI IMG/M metagenome (GOLD analysis project Ga0209254, IMG submission 187148) | Freshwater lake sediment microbial communities from the University of Notre Dame, USA, for methane emissions studies - DIP11 DI (SPAdes)... | ecosystem: Environmental > Aquatic >...
CGGATCTCGCGATAGCCGTAGGCGGCGAACGTCTCCCGGGCCGCGTGCTCGAGCGCCTGCCAGGCCGCCGTGTCGCCCGGCAGCAGGTCGTTCATGCCGCGTACGGCCTGGATGGTCTCCCGCATGTCGCGCACCCGTCGGCTCAGCGCAGCGTCCCGTCGGCTGCGACCGTGAATCGCGCCACGCTCTGACCCGGCGACAGCGGCAACGGGGTCGCACGACCGTTGACGGCCAGCGTGACGCCCGACGCGTTGCCGAACGTGACGCTCAAGGGCGCCAGCGCCGCGATCGTGCGCGCGGTGCCCGCCCGGCCGAGGTCGTACAGCACCGCCTTGCCCGAGCCGTCGTAGATCTCGGCCCACGAATCCACCGCGAACGAGACACTCACGCTCACGTGGCCGGGAGGCACGATCGGCGTCGCAGCGTCCTGCGCCGGCGCCGGCGCCGGCGGGGCTTCGACCGGCGGCTCCACGCCAGCGGCGGCGGACGGCGCGGCCGACGGAGCGGCCGACGGGACACCGGACGCATCGGCCGCGATCGAAGGTTGCGGCTCGACCGGCCGGGTCTCGGCCGGCACTGTGACGGCGCCGTTCGACGCAGCGGGTGCGGGCATCAACGGCTCCGACGGCGCTGCCGTGCGGCCGGGCAGCGTCAGGCCACGCTCGGACAGGTACGCGGCGAGGCCCGCGGCCACCAGAAACAGCACGACGCCGCCGACCACCCACGGCCACGCGGGTCGCCGACGCACCGGCTCCATGTCCTGGCGGGAGTGCGGAACGAGCGAAGGCTGCTCCGGCTGTGTCCGCGCCTGCTGATAGATCGCCTGCAGTTCCTCGTCGGACAGTCCGACCAGCGACCCGTACCGCCGCAGGTGCCCCCGCGCGAAGACCGGCGCGCCGAGCGCGGCGAGGTCGTCGTTCTCCAAGGCGATCACGGCGCTCACATCGAGGTTCAGCTGCTCGGCCGCCTGCTGCTCGCTCAGGCCGCGCGCCTCGCGGGCACGCCGCAGCGACGTACCCGGACCCTCGGCGCGCGCCGCGGCGGCGGTCTCGTGGACGCTCACTGGGCCTTCCGCGCCGCGTCGAGCAGCCCGGCCTGCGGCGACGTCGGAAACTCTGCCTGCAGGCGCCGCGCCTGGTCATCAGCCGCCGCCCGGTCACCCAGCGCCGTCTCGACGCGATAGCCGAGCCACAACGAGTCGGCCGTCGCCGGTGCAAGCGCAGCGTAGCGCTGCAGGAAGGCGCGCGCCGGCAGGTAGCTGCCCGACTCCGCCAGCACGTCGGCCAGCTCGAGCATCGCGTCCGGCTGGTTCGGCCGTATGGCCAGCGACTGCCGGAAGTACCGCTCCGCGTCCCTGGGGCGACCGTCCGCACGGGCGCAGCGCGCCGCGTTGGAGTAGGCGACCTCGGGCGTGCGATAGAGCGGACTCGTGGCCGCGCGCAGGAAGTACTCCTCGCCCTTCTTCTTGTCGCCCTTGCGACACTCGTACACGGCGGCGTTGTTCAGTACGTCGGCGTTGTCACGGTCGAGCTTGACGGCCCTGTCGAAGTGCTCGGCGGCCTTGCGGTCCTGCCCGAGCCGGTCGTAGACGAAGCCCGCCGCCATCTGGGTCTGCGGCGTGTGCGGATCCTGCTCGAGCGCCTTCTCGATCTTGTCGCGTGCGGCCGCCAGGTTGCCCTGCTTCATGTAGGTCAGCGCGAGCTGCGCGTTGACCTGGGCCGCCTGCTCGAGCTTGACACGCTCCTCGGACTTCTCGGCCTGCGCCGGCGCAACCGACGCGAGCAGCGCCGCGAACAGCAGGCCGCCCGCGAGCACGCGCCTCATGCCTGCACCACCGCGACCGGCACGAGCTTCTGCCCGAGCCGCATGGTCGTGCGGTCGTTGACGCGGCCGACCAGCTGGCCGCAGGCCGCGTCGATGTCGTCGCCGCGCGTGCGGCGGATCGTGGCGATCACGCCGCCCTTCATCAGCAGGTCCCGGAAGCGCACGATCGCCTCCTCGCCCGAGCGGCGGTAGCTGGTGCCCGGGAACGGGTTGAACGGGATCAGGTTGACCTTGGCAGGGCGGCCCCGCAGCAGCGCGGCGAGCTGGCGCGCGTGCTCGGCGCGGTCGTTGACGCCGTCGAGCATCACGTACTCGAAGGTGACGCTGCGCGCATTCTGCTTCTCGACGTAATGCCAGCAGGCGTCGAGGAGCTCGGCGATCGGGTGCCTGCGGTTGATCGGCAACAGCTCGCTGCGCAGCTCGTCGTTCGGCGCGTGCAGCGAGACGGCGAGCGCGACGTTGGTCTCGTCGGCGATGCGGATCATCTGGGGTACGAGGCCCGAGGTGCTCACCGTGACGCGGCGGCGCGAGAGGTCGAGGCCGAGGTCGTCCATCATGATCTCGGCCGCGGGCACCACGTTGCGGTAGTTGGCGAGGGGCTCGCCCATGCCCATGAACACCACGTTGGTGATCACGCGGTCGCCGTCGGGCGAGTAGCCGAGTTCGCGGTTGGCGAGCCAGACCTGCCCGACGATCTCGGCGGTGTCGAGGTTGCGGTTGAAGCCCTGCCTGGCCGTGGAGCAGAACGTGCAGTCCATCGCACAGCCGACCTGGCTCGAGATGCAGAGCGTGCCGCGCCCGGGCTCCGGGATGAACACCATCTCGATGGCCTGTCCGCTCTCGAGGCGCAGCAGCCACTTGCGCGTGCCGTCCCCCGAGCGCTGCGCAACGAGGACCTCAGGCACGCGGATCTCGGCCAGCGCGGCGAGACGCTGGCGGAAGTCCTTGCCGAGGTCGGTCATCGCCTCGAATTCGCCCGCCGCCCGCCGGTACATCCACTTCATGAGCTGGCGGGCGCGGAACGGTTTCTCGCCCATGCCGACGACGAACGCCTCGAGCCCGGCCTTGGTCAGGCCGAGCAGGTTCGTCTTCGGTGTGGCGAGTTCAGTCATCTGCTGCTTCGACCGCCGCGCGCGGTGCCGTTCCGCGCCTCAGCGCGGGCAGAGCTCCGTCTCGGCGAAGAAATAGGCGATCTCGCGCGCCGCGTTCTCGAGGCTGTCGGAGCCGTGCACCACGTTCTGCTCGATGCTCTCGGCGAGGTCGGCGCGGATCGTGCCCGGCGCGGCCTTGTTCGGGTCGGTGGCGCCCATGATCTCGCGGTGCTTCGCGACGGCGCCCTCGCCTTCGAGCACCTGCACGACCACGGGACCGGAGGTCATGTAGGCCACGAGATCCTTGAAGAAGGGCCGTTCGCGGTGCACCGCGTAGAAGCCCTCGGCCTCCGCCTGGGACAGGCGCTTCATGCGGGCCGCGACGATGCGCAGACCCGCGTTCTCGAAGCGGCGATAGACCTCGCCGATGACGTTCTTGCGGACACCATCGGGCTTGACGATGGACAGCGTGCGTTCGACGGCCATGCGGATCCTCTCGACGGGGGCGCTCGCCCCGGCAGACGTGTAACGGAACCCCCGCAGCCGCAACGCATCTGCGCGCGGGCTGCGGCCGGGCCAACTTCGGAAATCAAACGTGAAAGTATACGCAAGGGCGCAGCCGCCGCCAAGAAAATCGAGCGGCGACCGGCAGTTAGACGCTGAAGCTCTCGCCGCAGCCGCACTCGCCGCGCACGTTCGGATTGCGGAACTGGAACGCCTCGTTGAGACCGTGGCGCGCGAAGTCGATCTCGGTACCGTCAACGTAGCGCAGGCTCTCCGCGTCCACGATCACCTTGACCCCGCGATCCTCGAACACCAGGTCGGCGGCACCGACGTCGTCCGCGTAGCTGACGACGTAGGCGAACCCGGAACAGCCGGTCTTCTTCACGCCGAGGCGCAGGCCGACGCCACGGCCGCGCTTCGACAGGAAGCTCTGTACGCGCTCGGCCGCCGCTGGGGTCAGGGACACCGACATGTTTCGATCGGACCTCCGGAGTTGCGCGGATTCTACACGGTAGACTGACCGTCGCCGGGCCAGTTCCGCGCCAGACTGCGGACTGCGTCCTGCAGGACCAGCAGCCGCCCGAACTTCGCCGGCGGCACCTCGAGCGCCGTCGCCGCTTCGCGCCAGTCCCAGGCCTCGAACTCCGCCCGCCCCGCCCCCCGCAGGCGGTCGGTGAGCCAGGAGGCCGTGGCGAGGAAGTGCGGGCAGCCGAAGGCCCGGAAACGCAGTTCGGCCGCCCGTCCCCCCGACACGCGCGCCTGCAGCTCGACCTCGGCGCCCTGTTCGCGGTCGCCCGCCCCGGCGACGACCACGCCCGGTCCCGGCGGCAGCTCGCCGGCGCCGGGCAGCGTCGCCATCCGGCGCCGGACCTCTTCCCCGTAGCGTGGATCGCCCGCGCTCACCGCTGGACCGCCGGCGGCGCCGCCGCGCGCAGGCGGTCCACGGCCGCAGCGATCGCGCCGACGGCCTGCTCGACGTCCCCGGCGGTCGTGAACCGGCCGAGGCTCAGGCGCAGGGAACTCTGCGCCAGCCGGTCGCTGCGACCGAGCGACCTGAGCACGTAGGACGGCTCGGCGCTGGTGGTCGCACAGGCCGATCCCGACGCGACGGCGAGGCCGGGCAGCGCGTAGAGCAGGCTCTCGCCCTCCACCCCGTCGAAGGTGACGTTGAGGATCCCCGGCGCCCGTCGCGTCGGATGGCCGTTCAGAATTGTGCCGGGCAGCGCGGCGAGACCCTGCCACAGGCGCTCGCGCAGCGCGGCGACGCGGATGGATTCCCCGGCCATCTCCGCAGCGGCGATGCGGCAGGCCTCGCCCATCCCCACGACCTGGTGCGTGGCCACGGTGCCCGGACGCAGCCCGCGCTCCTGACCGCCCCCGTGCAGCAGGGGCACGAGGCCGAGCCGCGGCTCCCGTCGTACGCACAATGCGCCCACGCCCTTCGGCCCGTGCAGCTTGTGGGCGGTCAGCGCCAGCAGATCGATGCAGTCCCGCTCCACGTCGATCGGCAGCTTGCCGGCGCCCTGGGCTGCATCGACGTGGAACAGGATGCCCCGCTCGCGGCACAGGCGCCCGACGGCGCCGATGTCCTGTACCACCCCGATCTCGTTGTTCACGTGCATGAGCGAAACGAGGATCGTGTCCGGCCGCAGGACGGCCGCGACCTGGCCCGGCTCGACGATCCCGTCCGCGCCGGGCTTGAGGTAGTCGACCTCGAACCCCTCGCGCTCGAGTTGCCGGCAGGCCTCGAGCACGGCCGGATGCTCGGTCCGGGAGGTCACCAGGTGGCGCCCGCGCGTCCGGTAGAAGCGCGCTGCACCCAGCAGCGCGAGGTTGTCCGCCTCGGTCGCGCCCGAAGTCCACACCACCTGCGCAGGATCCGTGCCCAGCAGCGCGGCCACCGCGGCGCGCGCCTGCTCGACGCGCGACCGCGCGCGCCGGCCCGGCTCATGCCCAACGGAGGATGGATTGGCGAAGTCGCCGTCCTCGCCGAGGCAGGCGAGCATCGCGGCGACGACGCGCGGATCGGCCGGCGTCGTCGCCGCGTTGTCGAGGTAGATGACGTCGTTCACGATCGGGCGGTGCTGCGCGGCGGGTGCGGGTCGCCGGCGCGCCGCCGCCTGCCCTGCACCGACGTCAGTATGCCGCGCAGGATGTTGACCTCGTTCTGGTCGGGCACCGCGCGGTTGAAGAACCGTCGCAGGCGGGCCATCAGGTGGCCCTCGCCCGTGCGGTCGCGGAAGTCGATTTCCTCGAGTACCTGCTCGAGGTGCGTGTAGAAACGCTCCATTTCGCCGGCGCTCGCGAGCGGCCTGCCGCGCGCGCCGGCGTCGGCAGGCAGCGCGCGCCGGGCGAGCAGGATCTCGTACGCCACGACCTGCACGGCCATGGCCACGTTGAGCGACGCGTACGCGGAGCCCGTGGGGATCGTAAGCAGCAGCTGGCAGCGCTCGATGTCCTCGTTCGTGAGGCCGGTGCGCTCCGCACCGAACAGCACGGCGACCTCACCCGTGGCCGCGGCTGCCGCGACCTCGAGCGCCGCCTCCCGCGGCTCGGCGGTGCGCCACGGCAGGTGACGCGCGCGCGCCGTGGTGCCCACGACGAGGCCGCAGTCGGCGACGGCCGCCGACACGTCGGCGAACACCTGTGCACGCTCGAGCACGTCGTCCGCCCCCGCCGCCATCACGGTGGCCTCGGTGGCCGGAAATCGGTCGGGCGCCACCAGGCACAGGCGCCCGAGCCCCATCGTCTTCATGGCGCGGGCGGCGGAGCCGATGTTGCCCGGGTGCGAGATCCCGGCGAGCACGATGCGTATGGACATGCTCTGGTATTCTAGCGGCCCGTGCGCGGGGGCTGTCCCGCCGCTCTTTAGTCCCAGCCGCCCGAGCCGCCCCGTCATGCAGCCATTGCTCAACATCGCCATCCGCGCCGCACGGCGGGCCGGCGACCTGATCGTCCGCAACGTCGACCGGGTACCGTCGCTCAGCGTGCGCTCCAAGAGCCGCAACGACTTCGTCACCGAGATCGACCAGCTCGCGGAGCGCGACATCATCGAGACGATCCGGCGCAGCCACCCCGACCACGGGTTCCTCGGCGAGGAGTCCGGCCGCAGCGGCGGCGACGAGTTCGTCTGGATCATCGACCCCCTCGACGGCACTACGAACTTCCTGCACGGCTTCCCGACCTTCGCGGTCTCCCTGGCCTGCGAGTATCGCGGCCGGCTCGAGCACGGCGTCGTCTACGACCCCATGCGCCAGGAGCTCTTCACCGCCTCGCGCGGCGATGGGGCGCAGGTCGACGGGCGGCGCATCCGCGTGAGCAAGCAGGCGGGCCTCGAGGGAGCGCTGATCGGCACGGGGTTTCCCTATCGCGCGAACGCCCGCTGGATCGACGAGTACCTCGCCATGCTGAAGGCCGTGATGCAGCAGACGGCCGGCATCCGCCGGCCCGGCGCCGCCGCGCTCGACCTCGCCTACGTCGCGGCCGGCCGCACCGACGGCTTCTGGGAAATCGGGCTGAACGCCTGGGACACGGCCGCTGGCACGCTGCTCATCACGGAAGCGGGCGGCCGGATCGGTACGCTGACGGGCGGCGAGTACCGCCAGGGCGGCAACGTCGTCGCAGGCACGCCGAAGGTGTACGAGGCCCTGGTCGAGTGCCTGCGGCCGCTGGTGCCGGAGGCGCTGCGCGAGGACTGACGCCGTGCGCAGCCCTATCCGCGCGTAGTCCAGTCGGGTACATTCCGGCGCCATTGCGCCGGCGAGCGTCCGGCAGACCACGGGACCCCACGATGCCGAAGCGCCTGTTCTCGACCAAGCCCGTGGGCGAACTCCACGAGGCCGACACCTTCAACGAGCTGCAGCGCACCCTCGACGCGCGCGCACTCGTCCTGCTGGGCATCGGCGCGATCATCGGCACGGGCATCTTCGTGCTCACGGGCACGGCCGCCGCCAACCACGCGGGACCGGCCCTGGTGGTGTCGTTCCTGATCGCGGGCCTGGGCTGCGCGCTGGCGGGCCTCTGCTACGCGGAGTTCGCCGCGATGATCCCGGTGTCGGGCAGCGCCTACTCCTACTCCTACGCCACGCTCGGCGAGCTGGTCGCCTGGTTCATCGGCTGGAACCTGATCCTCGAGTACCTGTTCGCGGCGGCCACGGTCGCGGTCGGCTGGTCCGGTTACGTCGTGAGCCTGGCCGAGCAGCTCGGGATGCACCTGCCCGACGCCCTGACCAACGCGCCCCTCACAAAGGGCGCGGGGCATCTGGAGATCGTGCGCACCGGGGCGCTCGTCAACCTGCCGGCGGTGCTGATCGTCGCCGCGATCACGGCGCTCTGCTACGTGGGCATCCACCAGTCGTCGCGCTTCAACGCGATCGTCGTGACGATCAAGGTGACCGTGATCGTGCTGTTCATCGGCTTCGGCATCTGGGTGGTGGACGGTGCGAACTGGCAGCCCTTCATCCCGGAGAACACCGGGCAGTTCGGCACGTTCGGCTGGAGCGGGATCGTGCAGGCCGCCGGTATCATCTTCTTTGCGTACATCGGCTTCGACGCGGTCTCGACCGCGGCCCAGGAGGCCAAGAACCCGCAGCGCGACATGCCGATCGGCATCCTCGCGAGCCTGGCCGTCTGCACGGTGCTGTACGTGGCGGTCTCGGCCGTGCTCACCGGCATGGTGCACTACACCGAGCTCAATACGCCGGCGCCCGTCGCGCTCGCGCTCGACCGGCATCCCGAGCTCAGCTGGCTCGCCGGCTGGATCAAGCTCGGCGCGATCGCCGGCATGACCTCGGTGATGCTGGTGATGATTCTCGGCCAGCCGCGCATCTTCTACGCCATGTCGGTCGACGGGCTGCTGCCGCCGCTGTTCCGCCGCGTGCATCCCAGGCACAAGACGCCCTACGTGGGCACGCTGATCACCGGATCGCTCGCTGCGCTGATCGCCGGGCTCTTCCCGGTGACCATCCTGGGCGAACTCGTATCCATCGGCACGCTGCTCGCCTTCGCGACCGTCTGCATCGGAGTGCTGGTGCTGCGCTATACGCGGCCCGACCTCAAACGTCCGTTCAAGGTCCCGGCGCCCTGGCTCGTCTGCACGTCGGGCGCGCTGGTGTGCACCGGCATGATGCTGTCGCTGCCGCACGACACCTGGATTCGGCTGTTCGGCTGGACCGTGATCGGGTTCCTGGTCTATTTCTTCTACGGATTCCGGCACAGCGAATTGCGCAAGACCGGGCGCTAGCCCTCACCCGTCGCGGGCCTTGCCCCGCCGTGCGTGAGATCCGCGAGGAACCGGGCGCCGACCGTCAGCCGGAGGATCAGACCGGCGTCCCCGGCGCACCTCGCGGATATCACCGCTCCTTCTCCTCGATCTGCCCCGCGTGCTTCGCGGCGAACGGGTAGGCCGCCTGCGCCCTGCCCCTGGGCGGGACCTTGAGCGACAGGACCATCGTGACGGCCAGCACGATGACCGTGATACCGAGCGACCACGCCACGGGGATCTTGTAGATGTCCAGCAGCAGCATCTTGGTGCCGATGAACACGAGCACGATGGCGAGGCCGTAGGACAGCAGGTGGAAGCGCTCGTGCATGCCGGCCAGCATGAAGTACATTGCGCGCAGCCCCAGGATCGCGAACACGTTGGAGGTCAGCACGATGAACGGGTCCATCGTGATGGCGAAGATCGCCGGAATCGAATCGACCGCGAACACGATGTCGACGATGCCGATCAGCAGGATCACGACGAACAGCGGCGTCGCCACCTTCACCCCGTCCTGCACCGTGAAGAACTTCTCGCCGTCGTAGCCGGGCGCGATCTTCATGTGACGGCGGATCCACCTGAGCGCCGGGTTGGCCTCGAGATCCGGCTCCTGACCGGTCGCGATCCACATCTTGATCCCGGTGAACACCAGGAACGCCCCGAACACGTACAGGATCCAGTGGAACTCGGCGATCAGCCAGGCGCCAACCAGGATCATGACGGCGCGCAGCACCAGCGCACCCAGGATGCCGATCATCAGAACCCGCTTCTGGTACTCGGCAGGCACGGCAAAGAACGTGAACACCATCAGGAACACGAAGATGTTGTCGACCGCCAGCGCCTTCTCGATCAGGTAGCCGGTGATGAACTCGAGCGCCTTGGCGCCCGCCACCGGGTTGCCCTCCAGGCCGCCCAGGTGCCACCACAGCCAGCCGACGAACAGGAATGACACGGCCACCCAGATCAGCGACCAGACGGCTGCCTCCTTCATGGTCACCTTGTGGGCGCCCTGTCGCTCCATCGCGAAGAAGTCCACCAGCAGCGCGACCAGCACGAACGCCGCGAACAGCGTCCACATCAGGGGAGTGCCCGTGCCCGTCATGTCGAAGATCCTCTGGTGTGTCGCGGTGGCCCATGCTGCTCAGGCGGACGGCGTGAGCATCAATGGCTCCGAAGGGTCGGCTGAACTGGCCGAGCCGCAAGAGATTACCCTCATCCCCGGCCAGATGGGGACGAGGTCGTCCAGGCAGGAAACCATCCGACCGTTCGCGGCCGGGGCCATGGCGGATTCGGGCGGATTCCGGCGGGGACCCGATCAGCTGGCTGTCGAGCCGATGAGACCCAGCTGCCGGATGCCGTGTCCGGCGGCGGCCACTGCGACGGCTGCGATGGCGACCAGTCCGTCCCGCTCCAGCATGGCGAAACTGAACAGTATGATGCCGACGGCCGGCAGCAGGACCAGGATCGAGAGCGCGAGTCAGCCGGCGCCGGGGCGGGCCGACGCGTGTGGCATGACCCGCACCGTATGAATGCGGGGACCATCCACCGACAGCACCTCGAGATCGAATTCCGGGAACTCGACCCGCTCGCCGGCCGCCGGGATGCGCCCGAGTGTCTCGATGACGAGGCCACCGACACTGTTCGCGTCCACCTTGGGGGCCAGCACCCCGAGCGCCTGCTCGAGGCTCAGCAGGGACAGGCTGCCCGCGCCAGTCAGGCTGCCATCAACGGCACGCTGCCAGACCGGGCCCGCCTTCGAGAACTCGTCTTCCACCGGCCCGAGCAGGGTCTCCACGACGTGCTCGAACGTGACGAACCCGATCTCCGTGCCGAGCGCGTCCGTGACGATCGCGAAGTGCGGATCGCCGCGGCGGAACGCGGCCAGCACCGTCTTGAGCCGGTCTTTCTCGTCGACGTGCGGCAACGTGCGGAGGCAGGGCCGCAGCTCTCGAACGCCCCGCAGGCCCTCTGGCGCGGTCAACAGGTCCTTGATGTGCAGCAGGCCGACGAATCGGTCCGTCTGCGGGTCGCGAACCGGATAGCGGGTGAAGCGCGAGCCGCGGATCTCGGCGAGCACCTCGTCGACCGTCGCGTCGAGCCTGATCCAGATCAGTTCCGCAAGTGGCCGCAGTACGTCGCCGACCACCAGTTCGCCGAGGTCGAGGCCACGAGTGAGGATCTGGGTTTCGACCGCCCCGAGTTCGCCGTGGCGATGACTCGCGCGCAGCACGGTATGCAGCTCGTCGATCGAATGAGCGTCATCGCCCTCCGAACCCAGCTCGACGCCCAGGCCGCGCAGGATGACGTTCGCAGCACCGTTCAGAACGCGGATGAACGGGTACATCACCCAGTAGAAGACATACAGCGGCAACGCGGTATTCAGGGACACCGGCTCGGCGCGGCGGATGGCGAGCGATTTCGGGGCGAGTTCGCCGATCACGATGTGCAGGAACGATATCAGCCCGAACGCGAACGCGAATGCGATGCTGTGGACGACCCTGGGGTCCGTGATCCCGGCGTACGCCAGCAGGGGTTCGACGAGGCGGGCAAAGGCGGGCTCACCGATCCAGCCGAGACCGAGCGAAGCCAGCGTGATTCCGAGCTGGCAAGCGGACAGGTATGCATCGAGCTGGGAGCGCACCTTCTGCAGCACACGCCCGCGCAGTCCGTGGGTCCTGGCGAGCTCGTCGGCCTGGGTGCGCCGCAGCTTGACGATCGCGAACTCGGCCGCGACGAAGAATCCGTTCAGCAGTACCAGCAGCAGGCCGACAGCGATCAGCAGGAGGTTGTCGATCGACATCAGACGGTCATTGTGCCGGCACTATGTCCTGCCGTCCGTGCGTTCCTGACGCCGCTCGCGTCGGGTCGCCCACAGCGAGGCGAGGATGCCGGCCGCAAGCGTGCCCAGGATGATGCCAAGCGAGACCAGGTTCGGGACGTGGTAGTGGCTGACCAGCAGCATCTTCACGCCGACGAACGCCAGGATCAGCACCAGGCTGTACTTGAGGTAGCGGAACATCGCCATGAGCCCTGCCACGGCGAAGTACAGCGAGCGCAGGCCCAGGATGGCGAACGCGTTCGAGCTGAAGACGATGAACGGGTCGCGAGTCACGGCGAGGATGGCCGGGATCGAGTCCACCGCGAACACCACGTCCGTGAGCTCGACCATCACCAGTGCAACGAACAGCGGCGTGGCGTGCAGCCGCCCGCCGCGACGCACGAAGAAGCGCGCGCGGTCGATTTCCCCGGTCACCGGCACGAAGCGACGCACCAGCCGCGCCGGGAAGCTCGCGCCGAAATCCGGCTCCTCGTCCTCGTCGCGCAGCATCCTGAGCGCCGAGACGATCAGGATCGCCCCGAACACGTAGAACATCCAGTCGAAGCGGCTCAGCAGCGCGGCGCCGGCCATGATCATGATGCCGCGCAGCACGATCGCGCCGACGATGCCCCAGAACAGCACCCGGTACTGATACAGGGCCGGGATCTTCAGGTAGGCGAAGATCAGCGCGATGACGAAGATGTTGTCGACCGACAGCGACCACTCGAGCAGGTAGCCGGTCACGAACAGCACGACGGCGTCCGTACCGCCGCGCACCCCGGGTCCGCCCGCGAATCCGAACCAGTGATGCTCGTAGAGGCCGTAGATGACCAGCGTGAACGAGAGCGCGACACTGACCCAGACAGCCGTCCAGAACAGTGCCTGCCGCACCGACAGTTCGGCGGACTCGCGGTGCAGGACGCTGAGATCGAGGATCAGCAGCGTCAGGAAGAGCGCGAGGAACCCGCCCCAGACGATCTCGTTCACCCGACGACTCCTCGCTCACCCACGTCCGGGGCCCCGCGGGCGGGTCACGGCATGTCGTCGACCGCGCCTTTCTCCCGCTGTGCGGGCATCAGGTCGCGTGCGGTCAGCTTCAGGTCGAGTGCGATCGAGCTCGCCACGAAGATCGACGAATAGGTACCCACGAACACACCAATCGCCAGTGCGACCGAGAATCCCTTCAGCACGTCGCCGGCGAAGATCAGCAGCGAGAACACCGCGATCAGCGTCGTGACGCTGGTCATCAAGGTCCGGGACAGCGTGTCGTTGATGGCAAGGTCAATGGTCTCCGCGGGCGAACCCTTGCGCATCATGACGAATCGCTCGCGGATCCGGTCGAACACCACGACCGTGTCGTTGAGCGAATAGCCGACCACCGCGAGGATCGCCGCCAGCGCCGGCAGGTCGAACACCATCTGCGTGGCAGCAAAAAAGCCGAGCACCAGTATCGGATCGTGCAGGGCAGCGACGATGGAGCCCACGCCGAGCTTCCACTGGAAGCGCACAGCGACGTACGCCAGGATCATGAGGAACGCGAACAGCGCGGCCAGCGCGCCCTGCTCCGCCAGTTCCCTGCCGATCTGCGCCCCGACGACCTCCGTTCGCCGCAGCTGGACGGCAGGCTCGTACGACTTGAGCGCGGCCAGCACGTCCTGGCCGACGGCACTGACGTCCTCGCCCTCCTTGGGAAGGAGCCGCACCAGTACGTCGCGGGACGTGCCGAAGCTCTGCACCGTCGCGTCGCCGTGGCCGGTGCCCGCGAGGGCGCCGCGGACCTTGTCGAGATCCGCGGCCTGCGGAAATGCGAGTTCCAGCACGACACCGCCAGTGAAATCGATGCCGAGGTTCAGCCCACGCACCGCAAGCAGCCCCAGCGACGCCAGGATCAGAACTCCGGAGATCGCATACCACCGCGCGCGCAGTGGCATGAACCGGAAGTTCGTGCGCTTCTTGAAAAACTCCATGGTACGTCCGCCTCAGATCGGAAGGGCGTCGAGCTTGCGGCGGCGACCCCAGATTAGATGAATGACCGCCCGGCTGCCCAGGATCGCCGTGAACATGGACGTCAGGATGCCGAGGCACAGGGTCACCGCGAACCCGCGCACGGGGCCGGTGCCGAACGTGAACAGCACGATGCCGGCAATCAGCGTCGTGATGTTCGAGTCGGCGATTGCGGAGAACGCCTTGTCGAAGCCGGCGTTGATCGCCGCATGCGGGCTCATCCCGTTGCGCAGTTCCTCGCGAATGCGCTCGTAGATCAGCACGTTCGCGTCGGCGGCCATGCCGACCGTGAGCACGATGCCCGCGATACCCGGCAGCGACAGCGTCGCCTGCAGCAGCGACATCAGCGCCGTGAGCAGCACCATGTTCATGAACAGCACGACGCTTGCCGCGACGCCGAACCACCGGTAGTAGGCGGCCAGGAAGATGAACATGCCGATCAGACCGATGAGCAGCGCCCGGAAGCCGCGATCGACGTTGTCCTGGCCGAGGCTCGGCCCCACCGTGCGCTGCTCGACGATGTAGAGCGGCGCCGCGAGCGAGCCCGCGCGCAGCAGCAGCGCGAGCTCGCGCGCCTCGCCCGCCAGCAGGCCGGTGATCTGGAAATTGCTGCTGAACACGCCGCGGATCGTCGCGACGCTGATCACCTCTTCCTCGGTGCACTCGTTGCCCGCACTGACGCCGCCGCAGGGCTGGTCTGCGGCGATGCGCTTCTTCTCGATGAACACGACCGCCATCGGACGTCCGAGGTGCTCGCGAGTCGTGTCGAGCATCTCGGAGGCGCCGCGGGCGTCGAGCTTGACGTACACCGCGGGCTGTCCCTCGGAGAAGCCGGAGCTCGCGTCCACCAACTGCTCGCCCGAGGCGATGATCTCCCGCTTCAGCAGGACCGGCCCGCCCTCCCGGGTCTTGTAGAGCTTCGAGCCGAGGGGCGCCCGCCCGAGGCGATCGGCCTCGGCGGCGTCGTTCTGGTCGTCCACGAGCCGGAACTCGAGCGTGGCCGTGGCGCCCAGCACGCGCAGCGCCTCGTTCGGATCCTGCACACCCGGCAGCTGCACGGTGATGCGGTCAACCCCCTGCCGCGCCACGATCGGCTCGGTCACCCCGAGCTCGTCGACACGGTTTCGAAGGGTGGTGATGTTCTGCTGGATCGCGAAGTCCTGGCGTTGCTTGATCTGGTCCGGGGTCAGCCGCACGGTCACCGTGCCGCCTTCGCCCAGCTTGTCGGTCTCGAGCGTGACGCCCGGGTCCCGCTTGCGCAGCAGGGCCGCCACGCGCTCGACGTCTCCGCCGCTGCGCAGCGCCATGCGCACGGCATCGTCGCCCTGGGGTTCGATGCCCGCGAACGGGATGCGCTCCTCGCGCAGCAGGGTGCGGAAATCCCGTTCCATGGTGGCGATGAGCTGCTTCACGGCGCCGGCCACGTCCACCTCGTACAGGAAATAGACGCCGCCGCGCAGGTCCAGGCCGAGGCTCATGGGCTTCAGGCCCACGGCGCGCATCCAGCCCGGCATGCGCGGCGCCCGCGACAGCGCGACGAGGTATTCGCGAGGCGCGGCCTTCAGGATCGCGTCGCGCGCCTGCGTCTGCTGCGCGACGTCGTCGAACCGGAGCACAAGCCGGTCGCCCTCGAGCCAAGCCGCATTCACCGGGACGCCCCCTGCTTTCAGGATATCCGTAACGTTGGCCTGGGTCGGGGCCGTGAACGCCGCGCGGTCGTCACGCGAAAGATGCAGAGCCGGCGCATCGCCGAACACGTTCGGCAGCGCCAGGACCAGCGCCACCAACATGACGATGGCGACCAGCCAGAGCCTCCAGGCCGGGTAAGAGTGCATGCGGGGATACCCTCGGGCCTCAGGCGTTCTTGTAGGTGCCCTTGGGCAGGACGGTGGTCACGGTGTGCCGCTGGACCTTCACGCGCACGCCATCGGCCACTTCGACCGTCAGGAACTGGTCGCCGGCCTCCGTCACCTTGCCGAGCATGCCGCCGCTGGTGACGACCTCGTCGCCGGCCGCGATCGCGCCGACCATCGCCTTGTGCTCCTTGGCGCGCTTAGCCTGCGGGCGGATCAGCAGGAAATAGAAGACTACGAAGATCAGGACGAGGGGCAGCAACTGTACCAGGGCGTTCGGCTGCGCGCCGCCCGCCGCCTGCGCCCAGGCGCTCGGGATCAACCAATCCATCGAAGGACTCCTGTGACTGGGCCCCGGTGCGGGGCCTACCAAAAAAGGGCTGCGGATTATACCCGAGGGGCGGCATCGCTGCCGGCGCCGTTGCCGCGCCCCTCCGGTCCGGCCAGCAAGGCGGCCGCGAATCGGGGGTAGGCACCCTGCCCGACCGCCGCCCGGATGCGGCGCATGAGGCCCAGGTAGTAATGGAGGTTGTGGATGGTGTTGAGACGGGCGCCGAGGATCTCGTTGCAGCGGTCGAGGTGGCGCAGGTAGGCGCGGGAGAAGCCGCGGCAGGTGTAGCAGTCGCAGGCCGGGTCGAGCGGTCGCGTGTCTTCCTGGTGGGCCGCATTGCGGATCTTGACGACGCCCTGACTCGTGAACAGGTGCCCGTTGCGCGCGTTGCGGGTCGGCATCACGCAGTCGAACATGTCGACGCCCCGCAGGACCGCCTCGACGATGTCGGCTGGCGTGCCCACCCCCATCAGGTAGCGCGGTCGGCCGGCGGGCAGCCCCGGCTCGAGAGCGTCGAGCACGGCATTGCGCTCGGCGGCGGGCTCGCCCACGGCAAGGCCGCCCACCGCGTAGCCGTCGAACTCGATCCCGCGCAATGCCGCGAGCGACTCCAGTCGCAGCCCGAGGTGCGTGCCCCCCTGCACGATGCCGAACAGCGCGTTCGGATTGCCGAGCCCGCGGAACGCGTCGCGGCTGCGCCGGGCCCAGCGCATGGACAGTTCCATCGACTTGCGCGCCTCGTCCTCGGTCGCCGGGTACGGCGGGCACTCGTCGAATGCCATGACCACGTCCGAGTCGAGCGCAGTCTGCACCTGCATCGAGATCTCGGGGCTCAGGAACACCGGGTCGCCGTTCACGGGCGAGCGGAAGTGAACGCCTTCCTCCGTCAGCCTGCGCAGCTCCGTGAGGCTGAACACCTGGAAGCCGCCCGAGTCGGTGAGGATCGGCCCCGGCCAGTGCATGAAGCCGTGCAGGCCGCCGTGCGCCCTGATCACCTCCGTGCCCGGCCGCAGCATCAAATGGAACGTGTTGCCGAGCACGATCTCGGCCCCGAGCCCCGCGAGTTCCTCCGGCGTCATGGCCTTGACCGTGCCGTAGGTGCCGACCGGCATGAACGCCGGAGTCTCGACCGTGCCGCGGCGCAGGTGCAGGCGACCGCGGCGGGCCCGCCCGTCGGTCGCGAGCAGCTCGAACTTCACGCCGCGCTCCTCGCGTCGAGGGCGGCCGGGTCGGGCTCGACGAACATCGCGTCGCCGTAACTGAAGAAGCGGTAGCGGGCGTCGGCCGCGTGTCGGTAGGCGGCGAGGACGTGGCCCCGCCCCGCGAACGCCGCCACGAGCATGAGCAGCGTGGACTCCGGCAGGTGGAAGTTGGTGACCAGCGCATCCACGACACGGAACCGGTAGCCCGGCGTGATGAACAGCCGCGTGTCGCCGGCATACGGCTCGAGGCGCCCGCCTGCGGCGGCCGACTCGAGCGCCCGCACGGCGGTCGTACCGACGGCCACGACGCGGCCGCCCCGCGCGCGACAGTCGGCGACGGCCTGGCAGGCGACGGCCGGCACCTCGGCCAGCTCGGCGTGCATGCGGTGCCTGCTGAGGTCGTCCACGCGCACCGGCTGGAACGTGCCCGCACCGACGTGCAGTGTCACCGCGGCGCGCGACGCGCCGGCCCGCTCGCAGGCTTCGAGCAGCGCGGCGTCGAAGTGCAGACCCGCCGTGGGCGCTGCAACCGCGCCCGGCACGCGCGCATACACGGTCTGGTAGCGTTCGCGGTCGAAATCCTCGGCCGGCCGTCGCAAGTACGGTGGCAACGGCATCTCGCCGTGGCGCTCGAACACGGCGGCCGGATCGGCCCCGAAATCGAGCACCCAGAAGTCGGCTTCGCGGCCGACCACGGTGGCCGCCGCGCCATCGGCCAGGCGGATGATCGAGCCCGGGGCCGGCGGCTTGCTGGAACGCAACTGGACCAGCGCCCGGCCGCCGCCGACCACCCGTTCGAGCAGCAGTTCGACCCTGCCCCCCGTCACCTTGTGGCCGTGCAGCCGCGCCGGGATGACGCGCGTGTCGTTGAAGACCAGCAGGTCGCCCGCGCGCAGCAGGCGCGGCAGGTCCGCAAAGCGCAGGTCCGCAAGCGCCCCGGTCCGCCCGTCCAGGTGCAGCAGCCGGCTGTCGCTGCGCCGGGCCGCCGGATGCCGCGCGATGAGTCCGTCGGGAAGGTCGTAGTGAAAGTCGCCGCGCAGCATGGGCCGCGCATGCTAGCAGAGGGCCCGCGCGGCGGGCCCTCTGCGACAGGGCGTCCCGGTTCAGGCCGGGCCGCCCTGGGCCGGCCCCGGCGCCGGCTGTGGCGCCACCGGCGGCGCAGGTGGCGCGGGCGGGGGCATGCGCGGCGCGCCGTTACGTGCCGCGTCGTGGGCCGGCATGGTCGCCTCGAGCACCAGCTGCTTGCGCTGGCGCAGCACGCCCAGCTTCACCTTCTCGCCCGGCTGGTAGGACCGCAGGATGCGGAACGCGTGCCCGGGGCCGTCCGGAATGCGGCCGTCGACGGTCTGCAGCACGTCGCCCTCCTCGAGCGGCAGGCCCTTCCCCACCGGCGCCCGCACCACGAGCAGGCCGCGATCCGTGCCGAAGTAGGAGCCGAGCCTGGGCGTGAGCGGCACGAGTTCCAGCGCCCCGAACGCCGGCTCCGGCCGCATCATGCCCTCGAAGCCGGGCATCATCGGCAGGCCCTCCGCAAGCGGGCCCGCCAGGCGCTCGCGGATGATGCGCACCATGGGCGGCTCGGCCGGCACGGTGGTCACCGTCGCGCCGAGACGCTTGCCGTCGCGCTGGTAGTCCACCTTCACGGCCCGCCCGGGCTCGACGCCCCGCATGTACTCCACGAGCTGCATGCTTGCGGTCCGCTCGCCGCTGCGGCGCAGCGCCTGGCCGTCCACCGCGACCAGCACGTCGCCCGCCTTGAGTCCGGCCTGGACAGCCGGTCCGCCCGGGCTCACACCCATCACCTCGACGCCCTCCTCGCGCGCGGGGCCGCCGATGTTCACGCCGAGCATCGAGCCGCGCGGCCCGCCGTGGAAGAAGCGCGTCACCTCGCCGGACTCTCCGCCATACAGCTGGCGGCTCAGGTCGGCCACCTCGCGCGCCGCCTTGTCGAGCTCGGCCCGCGCGGCCTCGAGCCGCTGCTCGAGCGCGGCGCGATCGGGTGCCTCCGTGGCCGCCGACGCAGGCGCCGCCAGGAAGGGCAGCACCGCGCAGCAGGCGGCCGCGGCAAGCCTCCCGCGGCGAATGAATCGTGTGGACTGCATGGGCAACCTCCGTTCAGAAGGACACGCGCTGCGCCTCGACATAGCGCAGCTGGACCAAGGAATTCATCACCTCGACGCGGTCGCGCCAGAGCTGTTCGGCATCCGGGGCGCGGCCGCCGGCATCCGCCACCGACAGCTGGTGATCGAGCCACTGCACCTGCGCTTCGAGCGTCTCGATCGGCACCGACGTGGCGGCGCGCTCCACCGCCGGGCGCTCCGGCAGCGCCGCAAGCACCTCCTCGAGGGCCTGCGAGCGGGCGCGCAGGACCTCGAGCGAATCCGCCTCCACGGCGATGAGTGGTGCGGGTGCAGGCGCGGCGGCCGACGGCCCGGGGGATTCGATCCAGCGCAGCGCAGCGAACAGGCCAAGCGCCACGACCGACGCGGCGGCCGCGAACGGCGCGATCCGCGCCGCTCGCCGGCGGTGCGCCCTGGACGCGGCGAGGCGCGCCTGCACCGCAGCCCAGCCATCGTCGGCCGGCTCCGGCACAGGCGGCAGCGCCCGCAGTCGCGCTCGCAGCGCCTCGGTGCCGGTCAGCGCCGCGGCACAGTCGGCGCAGCCGTCCACGTGCGCCCGGACACTCGCGTCCACCGGCGCGCCATCGCGCAGGCTCAGCAGTTCGTCGAGACGGGCATGCATGACGTTCTTACTCCATCGGGCTCCAGCAGCTCGCGCAGCTGCGCGTGGGCGCGGGCGAGTTGCGACTTCGACAGGCTCGCGGTGCCGCCGAGCAGGGCTCCGATCTCGGCGTGCGTGTAACCCTCGACGTCGTGCAGCCATACGACGGCGCGCGCGGTGTCGCCCAGTCGCGCCAGCGCGCGCTCGAGGTCCAGCGCCAGGCCGCCATTCGTCTCGGCGACGGGCAATGGCGCTGCATCTTCATCGGTCGGGGCCAGCGACTCCGCCCAGCGCAGGCCACGGTGCCAGGGCGAGCGCAGGTGCATGAGGCACCTGCGTACCGTGATGGCGCGCACCCAGCCGGCGAACGATCCCCGACCCTCGAACTGCCCGAGGCTCTGCAGCACCTCGACGAACACGTCCTGCGCCAGGTCTTCCGCCTGGGCGGCGTGGGGCACCAGCCGGCGGGCCAGCGTGCGCACCGGGCGCTGGAACGCCCGGTAGATCGCTTCCTGGGCGTCGACGGCGCCGGCACGGGCGCGGGTCACGGCATCAGGCAGCAGGTCGCTGTCGAGGAAAACACTCATTCAGACCATTAGATGCGCTGGAAGCCCGGAACGTCGCACGAGCGATCCGGCGGCCGCGCCATGCGGCACTGGTCGCAAGGCCGTGGGGCAGGCGCGCGCCGGCCGGGCCGACGTTGCCGCTGGCACTGGCGCTGGCCAGCGCCGCGGGGCTCAGCCGCGGGGCGCCGCACTCACGAGGCTGGCCATCACCGGGGTGGGGCGGGTGTCGCCGCAACGCAGCATGGGCGACTCCGTGAGCCACTTGCGGTCCGGGTAGTAGGCGAAGATCAGCGCGCCGCCCTTGAGCGTGTCGATCACCGTACGGGCGACCTCCTGTCGCACCGCCGGGCAACCCCAGCTGCGTCCGATCCGCCCGACGCGGTCGGCGAGCGCCTCGCTCACGTAGGACGCACCGTGCATGACGATGGCGCGCGCCAGCGCGTTGTCGTTGAAGCCCGCGTCGAGGCCGCGCAGCCGCAGGGAATAGCCATTGCTGCCGTAGTAGGTCTCGGCCGTCTGGAACAGGCCGAGGCTCGACATCTTGCTGCCTTCGATGTTCGAGAACCGCTCGGCGCTCCGCTCGCCCGTGTTGCGGCCGTGGGCGACGAGTTCCTGGAAAAGCAGGCGTCCGCGCGTCACGTCGAAGACCCAGAGCCGCGGCTGAGTGGAGGGCAGCGAGTAGTCGATCACGGCGAGGTGGCGGAAGCCGTCCAGGAGCCCCTGTCGGCGCGCGCAATCGGCGGCGTGGGCCGCGAGCGAGAGCACCTGGGGATTGGCGGCCGGCGCGGCCTTGGTGAGCTGTGCCACCAGTGATTGTTCCGCGCGCGCCTCCTCGGCATGGGCGGATCCGAAAGCAGCCACCAGGGAGCCCAAGGCAGCCAGCCACCACCGTCGTCGCATGCGAGCACTCCCCGTGCAATATACGCAGGCCGCCCGCAGGCGACGTGAGCCGACTCCGACCGCTTCGCAGGGGCAAAGTTCCCCCCCCGGGCCGAAGCCACGCCCGGGCGACAGTTTGCCGGGAATCCGACTCGACTTTCAATAGCTCAGGCAACCCATTGTTTTTGATCTACTTCACAATTGTCAGCTGGCGATCGGTTAAGCTTCGGGCCCGCGCCGGGATGGCGGAACTGGTAGACGCACCGGACTCAAAATCCGGCGGTGGAGACATCGTGAGGGTTCGATTCCCTCTCCCGGCACCATGGACCCGCGCCCGATGAATTTCTGCTCGCACTGCGGCCAGCCCGTGACGTTGTGCATCCCGGCGGGAGACAACCGGGCGCGGCACGTCTGTACGGCCTGCGGCACGGTCCACTACCAGAACCCGCGGATCGTCGCCGGCTGCGTGCCGGAGCACGAGGGCCGCATCCTGCTCTGCCGCCGCGCCATCGAGCCGCGGCGCGGCTACTGGACCATCCCTGCCGGGTTCATGGAGAACGGCGAGACGACCCAGGACGCCGCCCAGCGCGAGTCGGTCGAGGAGGCGCTGGCCGACGTGGAGATCGGCTCGTTGCTGGCGGTGGTGCACGTCCTGCACGCCGACCAGGTCCACGTGATGTTCCGTGCCCGACTGCCGCAGCCCGTGTTCGGCGCCGGCGCGGAGAGCCTCGAAGTGACGTTGTGCAGCGAGGAGGAAATCCCCTGGCGGGACATCGCGTTCCGCAGCGTGGACTTCGCGCTCAGGCGTTACCTCGAGGACCGCCGCGCCGGCCTCGAGCGGCACCACTTCACGGCCATCGACCTGCGTCCGCCGGGAGCGCGCTGAGCGGCGTTTTTGCAGCGCGTCGCCCGGGTTGGCAGAATACCGCCCGCTCGCCCGTCAGCGAGCGACCCCGGCACAACGATCCTGGAGCGAGCCGATGACCTTCGTCGTCACCGAGAACTGCATCAAGTGCAAGTACATGGACTGCGTGGAAGTCTGCCCGGTGGACTGTTTCCACGAGGGTCCGAACATGCTGGTCATCGACCCCGACGAGTGCATCGACTGCACGCTCTGCGAGCCCGAATGTCCCGCCGAGGCGATCTTCTCCGAGGAGGAACTGCCCGACGGACAGCAGCCCTTCAAGGCGCTCAACGTCGAACTGGCCAAGCGGTGGCCGGTGATCACCGAGAAGAAGGACTCGCCCGCCGACGCCAAGGAGTGGGACGGCCGGACCGACAAGCTCCAGTATCTCGAGCGCTAGCCGACGCGCGGCTCAGCGCGCCGCCGACTTCTGGGATTCCTGGATGACCTGCACCAGCTGTGCGGGGGTCATGAAGCCGCCGACGTAGTCCCCGTTCTGGGTGAAGATCGCCGGCGTGCCCTCCACGCCGAGGTCTTCGCCCATGGCGTACTGGGTCTTGATCGAGGAGGCCGCCGCGCAGCTCCCGCCCTTGACGTCCTCGCCGCGCTTGGCACGCGTCAGCGCGTCGCGACGGTCCCTCGCGCACCAGATGGCCTCCGCCTTGCGCCACGAATCCGTGCCCGGCCCGGTCCGCGGGTACATCAGGTATCGCACCCGCACGCCGGCCTTGTTGAATTCGGCGATCTGGCCGTGGAGCTTGCGGCAGTAGCCGCAATCGACGTCCGTGAACACCGTGACCGTCATCTTCGGATTGGCGGGCGAGAACACGATCATCTGGTCCTCGCTGGCCGCGGCCAGCGCCTTGGCTCGCGCCGCGTTGCGACGCGTGGCGGTGAGGTTGACCTGCGTGTCGAGGTCGTAGACGTTGCCGCTCACGAGGTACTTGCCGTCGCTGGTCACGTAGGCGATCAGCCCGCCCATGGTGACCTCGTACAGGCCCGGGATCGGCGAGGCGGCCACGTCCTCGGGCTTGGCGCCCTGCATCTTGGAGACGACCCGCGCGCGCACCTCGGCCGGCACGGCTGCTCCGCCGGCGACCTGTGCCTTGGCGGGCCGCTCCTGGGCGTGGGACGGTGAGGCCGCCGCGCCGAGGCCGGCAGCGGCAAGAACCATGGCTAGGGCGAGTGCTGGGCGCATGCTTTCCATCCGTCGCGGGGCTGTCCGCGTCCCATGAGACCGCCGGGGCGGCGGCAGGTTCAACCGCTGACGGCGCAGTCTAGCAGAGGAGACCGGGGAAACGACCGGACGCGGCCGGGGGCTCAGCCGCGCGGGTGGTGCTGCGCGTGCAGGTCCTTGAGGCGCTCCCGCGCGACGTGCGTGTAGATCTGCGTCGTCGAGAGGTCGCTGTGACCGAGCAGCATCTGCACGACCCGCAGGTCGGCGCCGTGGTTCAGCAGGTGGGTCGCGAAGGCGTGCCGCAACGTGTGCGGCGACAAGTCCTTGCGGATCCCGGCAGTGCGCGCATGCCGCTTGATGATGTGCCAGAACGCCTGGCGTGTCATGCGGTCGCCGCGCCGTGTCGGGAACAGGTAATCGGTCTGCCGCTCGAGCAGGATCTCGACCCGTGGCCCCTGCAGGAACTGCTGCAGCCACTGCACGGCCTCCTCGCCGAGCGGGATGAGCCGCTCACGGTCGCCCTTGCCGACGATGCGCAGCACGCCCTGGCTCAGGTTCACCGACGACAGCTTGAGGCTCACGAGCTCGGTGACGCGCAGGCCCGTGGCGTAGAGCACCTCGAGCATCGTACGGTCGCGGTGCCCAAGCGGGTCGCTCACGGCAGGAGCGGCCAGCAGGGCCTCGACTTCCTCCTCCGTGAGCGACCGCGGCAGTGACCGCCCCACCTTGGGCATGTCGATCTGCGCGGTCGGATCCTCGGGCATCGTCCCGTCGCGCAGCAGGTGGCGGTAGAAGCGCCGGAAGCTAGACAGCTGACGCGCCGTGGAACGCGGCCGCGCGCCCGCCTCCATGCGTGCCGCCATGAACGACAGCAGGTCAGCCCGGGAGGCCGACATCAGCTCCGCCCCCCGGCCTTCGAGCCAGCGCTCGAGGGCCGTCAGGTCCGCCCGGTACGCCGCCAGCGTATTGGGCGAGAGCCCGCGCTCCATCCAGACCGCATCGAGGAAGCGGTCGATCGGGCCCGGGCCCTGCACGCGCGCACCGCTGCCCCGGGAGCGGACGACGACGCGGCTGTTGGCTGCTTTGCTCATGTGTCCTCGAGATTCCTCGTGGCGGCGAGTATGCGAGGCCCTCGGAAAGGGGCGTCGTGATAACCCTCACAGATCGCCGCCCCCCGCCTAACATATACGGAAGCAGTTCACAGAACGCGTCCGGCGCGGCAGACTTGCGCGCGCCCTGCCCGAGGTCCTGCAATGCGCCGCGCGCTGGCGGGCGTGCTCACGACCGCCTACGGCGTGTGCGCGCTGGCCGTCTTTGCACTGCTGTTCGTGCTCGCCACCCTGCTCGCACTGGTCGTGCCGCGGCTCGAGTGGCGGCGCGCGCTCACTCACCGCCTCGCCCGCCTGGCGCTGCGCGTGCTCGGCGTAAGGCTTCAGGTGCACGGACTCGACCGCCTGCCGCCCGATTCGTGCGTGGTTGTCGCGAACCACTCGAGCTATCTCGACGGCGTGGTCATGAAGGCGGCGCTGCCGCCGCGCTTCTCGTTCGTGATCAAGGGCGAGGCGGCCTCCATGCCCGTGGCGGGGTTCCTCCTGAAACGCATCGGCTCCGAGTTCGTGGACCGCCACACGGAGGGCGGCCGCCGGCGCGGCGCCATGCGGGTGCTGCGCCGCGCCGAGCGGGGCCATGCGCTCGTATTCTTCCCGGAAGGCACGTTCGACGATGTCCGCGGTCTCAAGCGCTTCCACGTCGGCGCCTTCGCCGCCGCGACCCGCGGCGACATGCCCGTCGTGCCGGCCGTGATCCACGGCGCCCGCCGCGCGATGCCGAACCGCGCGCTGATCGTCCGCCAGGGCCGGGTGCGCGTCGAGATCCTGGACCCGCTGCCGGTGCCTGCGTCGCACAGGGCAGCGGACGAGCTGCGCCGGGATGCGCGGCGGCAGATCGTCGCGCGGCTCGACGAGCCGGACCTGGCGCCGGACCAGACGCGCGGCGGCTGAGCGGCGGCAGCGGCTCCCCGGGGATTCGGGCCGGCAGGACGGCCCGGCCGGGACGCCGTGGACCCATCCCCGGGGGCTCCGCGCGCGACGTCCTGTCGCGCGACGGCCCTGCCGGGCCGTCCTGCCGGCCCGAATCCCCGGCGTTGCAGCCCGACCTGCCGCGCTCTGCCCGGCACCGCCGACGACGAAGAACCGCAGACGCAGGGCGGGCCTACATGCTCCGGCGGTACTGCCCGCCCACGTCGTACAGCGCCCGCGAGATGCTGCCGAGCGAGGCAACCTTGACGGTCTCCATCAGCGCGGCGAATACGTTGCCGCCGCTCGACGCCGCGGCCTGCAGGCGCCGCAGCGCCTCCGGACGTCGCCCGGCATTGCACTCGAGGAAGGCGCGTACCGCCCGCACCTGGTACCGCTTCTCCTCCTCGGTCGAGCGGATCAGCTCCGCCTCGCGGATCTCGCTGGCGTCGTCGGAGCCGAGGAAGGTGTTCACGCCGACGATCGGCAGACGTCCGTCGTGCTTCAGCGTCTCGTAGTAGAGGCTCTCCTCCTGGATGCGGCTACGCTGGTACATGGTCTCCATCGCGCCCAGCACGCCGCCGCGCTCCGACAGCCGGTCGAACTCACGGTAGACCGCCTCCTCGACCAGATCGGTGAGCGCGTCGATCGCGAAAGAGCCCTGCCAGGGGTTCTGCGTCCTGTTGAGGCCCAGCTCCTGGTTGATGATCAGCTGGATCGCCACGGCGCGACGCACCGATTCCTCCGTCGGCGTCGTGATCGCCTCGTCGTAGGCGTTGGTGTGGAGGCTGTTGCAGTTGTCGAACAGCGCGTACAGGGCCTGCAGCGTCGTGCGGATGTCGTTGAACTGGATCTCGCGGGCGTGGAGGCTGCGGCCCGAGGTCTGGATGTGGTACTTGAGCATCTGCGAGCGTGCCCCGCCGCCGTACCGGTCGCGCATGGCGCGCGCCCAGATGCGCCGCGCCACGCGCCCGATCACCGCGTACTCCGGGTCCATGCCGTTCGAGAAGAAGAACGACAGGTTCGGCGCGAAGTCGTCGATCGTCATGCCCCGCGCCAGGTAGTACTCGACGATCGTGAAGCCGTTGGCGAGCGTGAACGCGAGCTGCGACACCGGGTTCGCCCCGGCCTCGGCGATGTGGTAGCCGGAGATCGACACCGAGTAGAAGTTGCGCACGTCGTGCTCGGTGAAGTACTGCTGGACGTCCCCCATCATCCGGAGGGCGAACTCGGTCGAGAAGATGCAGGTGTTCTGCGCCTGGTCCTCCTTCAGGATGTCGGCCTGCACGGTGCCGCGCACCAGTGACAGCGCCTCGTCGCGGATCCGCTCGTAGGTCTCGCGGTCCACGAGCTCGTCGCCCGTCACGCCGAGCAGCCCCAGACCCGAACCGTCGTGCCCGGGCGGGAGCGCGCCCTGGTAGCGCGGCCGCTCGCGGTCCCGGTAGAGCTCCGCGATCCTGCGCCCGGCCTCCTCCCAGCGCCCGCTCTCGCGCAGGTATCGCTCGACGCGCTGGTCCACAGCGGTGTTCATGAACATCGCGAGGATCATCGGCGCCGGGCCGTTGATGGTCATCGACACCGAGGTCGTGGGAGCACAGAGGTCGAAGCCCGAATAGAGCTTCTTCATGTCGTCGAGCGTCGCGATCGAGACGCCCGAATTGCCGATTCGGCCGTAGATGTCGGGACGCTCGTCGGGGTCCTCGCCATAGAGCGTGGTCGAGTCGAACGCGGTGGACAGTCGCGCTGCGCCGTGCCCGCCCGCGACGTAGTGGAAGCGGCGGTTGGTGCGCTCCGGCCCTCCCTCGCCGGCGAACATGCGCGTGGGGTCCTCTTCCTCGCGCCGGTACGGATACACGCCCGCGGTGTACGGGAAGTGCCCGGGCAGGTGCTCCTTCAGCAGGAACGTGAGCAGGTCGCCCCAGTCGCGCCAGCGCGGCACGGCCAGCTTCGGCACCTGGCTGTGGCTCAGGGTCTCGGTGTAGTTGGCGCCGCGGATCTCGCGGCCCCGCACCACGTACGCATACTCGTCGTCGGTCGCGGACTTCGCGACCGCGGGCCAGCGGCGCAGCAGGTCGAGGCCCTCGGCGCCCACCGCCTCGAGCGCGTCGTTGTAGGCGGCACGCAGCCGCGCGCGCGAGGGATCGTCGGGATCGGCCAGCAGCGCCTCCCCGTAGCGCTCGAGCGGCGCTGGCAGCACGGGGTCGCCGAGCGCGCGCAGGGCCTCGTGCAGGCTGTTGGCCTGGCTCGCCGCCTCGGAACGGTGCTGCAGGTCGTCGCGCGCCCGCCGGCCGTTGGCGGCGATCTCGGCGAGGTAGCGGATGCGATGCGCCGGCACCAGCGCGTGGCGCTCCACCAGCTCGGTCGGTCCCGGATCCGTCACCGCCCAGCCGCGTCCGCCCTCGCCGGCCTTTTCGTCGAGCCGGCGGCACAGCGCGGCGAACAGCCGGTTGACGCCGGGATCGTTGAACCGGCTCGCGATGGTGGGGAACACCGGCACGGCGTCGTCCGGCAGCTGGAACGCGGCGCGGTTGCGGCGCCACTGCTTGCGCACGTCCCGGAGCGCGTCCTCGGCGCCGCGCTTCTCGAACTTGTTGAGGGCGATCAGCTCCGCGTAGTCGAGCATGTCGATCTTCTCGAGCTGGCTCGCGGCGCCGTACTCGCTGGTCATGACGTAGAGCGGCACGTCGACGAGGTCCACGATCTCGGTGTCGCTCTGGCCGATGCCCGCGGTCTCGACCACGATCAGGTCGAAGCCGGCGTAGCGCAGCAGGTCGAGCACGTCGGCAAGCACGGCGCTGGTGGCCAGGTGCTGCCGGCGCGTGGCGAGCGAGCGCATGAACACCTGCTCGGCCGCGAGCGAATTCATGCGGATGCGGTCGCCGAGCAGCGCACCGCCGCTGCGGCGCCGGGTCGGATCCATCGCGACGACGGCGAGGTTGCGGTCGGGGAATTGCCGCACCAGCCGCATCAGCAGCTCGTCCGTGAGGCTCGACTTGCCGGCCCCGCCGGTGCCCGTGATGCCCACGACGGGCGCGCGCCGCTGCGCGCGTCCACCCGCCCGGCGCAGCGTCTCGCGCAGCGCTGCCGTCACCTCGCCGGCCTCGAGCAGGGAGATCGCGCTGGCGACCTGCTGGTGGTCCCGCGGCCCCATCGGCCCGAACTCGAACGATGGACGCTGCACTGCGTGCACGCGCCGGATCACGTCCTCGATCATGCCGTCCAGTCCGAGCCTGCGGCCGTCCTCCGGCGAGTAGATACGCTCTATGCCGTAGGCCTCGAGTTCCTCGATCTCGTGGGGCGCGATCGTGCCGCCACCGCCCACGACGACGCGGATGTGGCCCGCACCCCGCTCGCGCAACATGTCCACCATGTACCGGAAGTACTCGTTGTGACCGCCCTGGTAGGAGCTCACGGCGATTCCGTCGGCGTCTTCCTGGATCGCGGCACGGACGATGTCGGCCACGCTGCGGTTGTGCCCGAGGTGCACGACCTCGGCCCCGTGCGACTGGAGCAGGCGCCGGATGATGTTGATGGCCGCGTCATGGCCGTCGAACAGCGACGCCGCGCTCACGAACCGCAGCGGGGCCTCCTCCGCCCGGGATTCCGGAACCTGCCGTAGGGCACCGCTGCCCGCGCTGTTACCGCTCATGTGCCGCTCCCGTGACTCCTGCCCTGCCGACCGTTCCCGGCCGGCACTTGCCAGTGCTGCGCCCACGACCTTACCGCAGCGCCGGGCCACCGGCCACGAATTCCGGCCCGCCGCCAGGCGTCATCTTGCGCTGCAAAATCGCCGGGGCTTACACTCAGTGGTTCCGAACGGCCCCCACCCCGATCGGCTTGAGACCGCCACCATCCGAGGGACAACAATGAACGACCAGGTCGTGATCCTCGCGGCGCGCCGCACGCCGATCGGCGCCTTCCAGGGCATGCTCTCCGGGGCGACGGCCCCGCAGCTCGGCGCAGCCGCGGCCCGCGGCGCGCTGGCGGATGCCGGCGTCCCCGGCGACGCCCTCGACGAGGTGGTCTTCGGCTGCGTCCTTGCGGCAGGCCTCGGGCAGGCGCCGGCCCGGCAGGCGGCGATCGGCGCGGGCATCCCTCCCTCGGTCCCCGCCACGACCGTCAACAAGATGTGCGGCTCGGGCATGAAGGCCCTGACGATCGCCGCCGACCAGATCGGCGCGGGCCACGCGTCGCTCGCGCTGGCCGGCGGCCTCGAGTCGATGAGCAATGCGCCGTACCTGCTGCTCAAGGCGCGGACCGGCTACCGGATGGGTCACGGCGAGCTGCTCGACCACATGTTCTACGACGGCCTGCAGAGCCCGTGGGACGGCCAGGCGATGGGCTGTTTCGCCGAGAGCACTGCGGACAAGTACGGATTCACGCGCGCCGCGCAGGACGCGTTCGCCGCCGAGTCCGTGCGCCGCGCCCAGCGCGCGGTCCGCGACGGCGACTTCGAGGCGGAGATCGCGCCCGTCACGCTCAAGACGCGCAAGGGCGAGCAGGTGCTTGGGCAGGACGAGACACCCTTCGCGCTCGACATCGACAAGATCCCGGCGCTGAAACCCGCCTTCCGCAAGGACGGCACCGTAACCGCCGCGTCCTCCTCGTCCATCTCGGACGGCGCCGCCGCGATCGTGGTCGCGAGCGCCGCCGCGGCCGCCGCCCGCAATCTCCGGCCGATCGCGCGCATCGTCTCCTATGCGAGCCACGCGCAAGCGCCCGAGTGGTTCACGACCGCCCCGGCGCCGGCCATCCAGAAGGCGCTCGACCGCGCCGGCTGGAAGGCGGGCGAGGTGGACCTCTACGAGATCAACGAGGCGTTCGCGGTGGTGACCATGGCGGCCGTACGCGACCTCGGGCTCGACATGGCGCGCGTCAACGTGAACGGCGGCGCCTGCGCGCTCGGCCACCCGGTCGGCGCCACGGGCGCGCGCCTGGTGACCACGCTGGTGCACGCGCTGCGCCGGCGCGGCCTGCGGCGCGGCGTGGCTTCGCAGTGCATCGGCGGCGGCGAAGCCACTGCCATCGCGATCGAGCTGCTCGACTGACGCCGCCCCCGCCGGGAACCGGAGCCCGCCGATGCAGATCAGGGACAAGGTCGTCGTCGTCACTGGCGGTGCGCGCGGCATCGGCAAGGCGATCGCGACGGCATTCGCCGCCCGGGGCGCGCACGTCGCGCTCGTGGACCTGGTTCCGGCCGACCTCGAGGCGGCGCGGAGCGAACTGGCCGGACTCGGCGCCGCCGTGCGCGGCTACCCGGCCAGCGTCGCCAGGGAAGAGCAGGTCATCGCCGCGCTCGACGCCGTCGTTGCCGACTTCGGCCGGCTCGACGTGATCATCAACAACGCGGGCATCATCAAGGACGCGCTGCTGGTCAAGGTGAAAGACGGCGCCGTCGTGGGCAAGATGACGCTCGAGCAGTGGCAGGCCGTGATCGACGTGAACCTCACGGGGGTGTTCCTGTGCGGCCGCGAGGCGGCGGAGCGTATGATCCGCCTCGGGAACGGCGGCCTGATCGTGAACATCGCCAGCATCTCCAAGGCCGGCAACGCCGGCCAGAGCAACTACTCGGCCGCCAAGGCCGGCGTGACCGCCATGGCCGTGGTCTGGGCCCGCGAGCTGGCGCGCTTCGGCATCCGCGCCGCCTCGATCGCACCGGGGTTCACGCGTACTGAACTGCTGGCCAAGATGCCCCCGGAGATGCTGCAGAAGGTCACGGAGCCCGTACCGCTGCGCCGCCTCGGCCTGCCCGAGGAAATCGCCAACGCGGCGGTGTTCATCGCCGAGAACGACTACTTCACCGGCCGCAGCGTCGACCTCGACGGCGGCCTGAGGATGTGAGCATGAAGATCCAGGATACCCGGGCGATCATCACCGGCGGCGCGTCGGGCCTCGGCCTCGCGGTCGCGGAGGACGTGATCGCCGGCGGCGGCCGCGTCGTGATGCTCGACGTCAACGAGGCGGCCGGCAAGGAGCAGGCGCAGCGGCTCGGCGCAGGAGCATCTTTCATCGCCACCGACGTTACCTCCGAGGCCGCGGTCGATGCCGCGGTGACGGGCGCCGCCCAGGCGATGGGCGGCATCAACCTCGCCGTGAACTGCGCGGGAGTCGGCTGGCCCAAGCGCATGGTCGGCAAGGACGGCCCGATGCCGGGCGACTTCTTTCGCAAGGTCGTCGAGATCAACCTCGTGGGAACGCTGCTCGTGTGCAAGGCAGCGGCCGCCGAGATGCAGAAGAACCCCCCGAATGCCGACGGCGAGCGCGGCGCGATCGTCATGACCGCCTCGGTCGCGGCCTTCGACGGACAGATCGGCCAGGTGGCCTATGCGGCGTCCAAGGGCGGCGTGGTCGGCATGACGCTGCCGATGGCGCGCGAGCTCGCCGCGTTCGGCATCCGCGTGGTCACGATCGCGCCGGGGCTGTTCCTCACGCCGATGATGGCGTCGCTGCCGGCCGAGGCACAGGAGTCGCTCGGCAGGCAGGTCCCGTTCCCGCCGCGACTCGGCCGACCGCCCGAATACGCCGTGCTGGTCCGCCAGGTCGTCGAGAACCCGATGCTGAACGGCGAGACGATCCGCCTCGACGGCGCGATCCGCATGGCGCCGCGCTGAGCGGGGAGGACTCGCTCCCCGCCGCGGACGCCCGCGATCCGGGCCGGGACCACTCCCCACGGGCGCTCCGCCCCCATGCCGCGCACTGCGTCACGCGGGTAGCGCAGTTCAGGCGTGGTTTTCCGAAGCGCCGGCACCCCCCCGGGAACGGGTCAACCCGCGTGACCTGTGCTAGATTTCTGCAGCGCAACAAGAGTCACCAGGGCCTGCATCCATGAGCGAAATCGAACGCGACGTGATGGAGTACGACGTGGTCGTCGTCGGCGGTGGACCCGCAGGCCTCGCCTGCGCCATTCGCCTGAAGCAGCTCAAGCGCGACCTCAACGTCTGCGTGCTCGAGAAGTCCGCGAGCGCCGGGGCGCACATGCTGTCGGGCGCGGTGATCGAACCCGGCCCGCTCGATGAACTGCTGCCGGAGTGGCGCGATGAGTTCAAGGGCATCCTCGTACCGGCCGGTCGCGACGAGTTCGCCCTGCTGACGAAGTCGCAGCGCTACAGACTGCCGACCCCGCCGCAGATGAACAATCACGGCAACTTCATCGTGTCGCTCTGCAACCTCGTCGAGTACCTCGCCGGCAAGGCCGAGGCGCTCGGCTGCGACGTGTTCGCGGGATTCGCGGCCGCCGAACCGCTGTTCGACGACCAGGGCGCGGTAGCGGGCGTGCGCATCGGCGACATGGGTCTCGAGAAGGACGGCACGCCGGGCGACAACTTCGCCCCCGGCCCGGAGATCCGTGCCAGGACGACGGTGCTCGCGGAGGGCTGCCGCGGCAGCGTGTCGAAGGTGCTCATCAATCGCTTCCGGCTCGACGCCGGCAAGTCGCCGCAGACCTACGGCCTGGGCTTCAAGGAACTCTGGCAGCTGCCCGCCGGCCGCGTCGAACCCGGCACGATCCAGCACACCGTCGGGTTCCCCATGGACACCGCCACCTACGGGGGCAGCTTCCTCTACCACCTCGACCAGGACCGCGTGTACGTCGGCTTCGTCGTGGGCCTCGACTACGCCGACCCGCGCTTCCGGCCGTTCGAGGCGTATCAACAGTTCAAGAACCACCCGAGCCTCAAGGCGCTGCTCGACGGCGGCGAGGTGCTCGCCTACGGCGCGCGCACCATCATCGAGGGCGGCTGGCAGTCCATGCCCACCCTCGAGATGCCGGGCGCGGTGCTGGTGGGCGACGCGGGCGGCACGCTCAACGTGCCGAAGATCAAGGGCGTGCACCAGGCGGTGCGCTGCGGCGCACTCGCCGCCGAGCACCTCGCCGGGACCGGCGACAGCGCGGGCTTCGACCAGCGCTGGCGGACCTCGCCGGGTGCTGTGGAACTGTACAAGGTCCGCAACATCCGCCCGGGCTTCAAGCACGGCATGTGGGCCGGCATGGCGAACGGCGCGCTCGAGACGCTCACCGGGGGCCACTCGCCGTGGACGCTCGCGAACCACGCCGACCACTCCGCCCTGCAGCGCCTCGACCAGCTCGCCTCTCCGGACCGCGGCTGGGGCGAGCGCACGCTCAAGCCGCGCGACCGGCTGAGCGCGGTGTTCTTCGCTGGCAACACCCACGAAGAGGCCCAGCCCGTGCACCTCAAGGTCGCCGACACCGACATCTGTGCGACGCGCTGTGCGCAGGAGTTCGGCAATCCCTGCCAGCACTTCTGCCCGGCCCATGTCTACGAGATGGTGGAGGACGGGACCGGCGGGCGGCGCCTGCAGATCAACGCCTCGAACTGCGTGCACTGCAAGGCCTGCGACATCAAGGATCCCTACGAGATCATCACCTGGACCACGCCCGAGGGCGGTTCCGGACCGAACTACCAGAGCATGTAGGCGGGCCAAATGGGCGAGCCGATCTGGACCCCGCCGGCCGCGCGCATCGCCGCCTCGAACCTGACCCGCTTCGCCGCCTTCGCGTGCGAGCGCCACGGCGCGCCGGGTGGCGGCTACGCCCGGCTGTGGCGCTGGTCGGTCGACGAGCGCGAGCGCTTCTGGAGCGCGATGATGGAATTCGCCGGCGTACTTCATACGCCGGGCCACGCGCCGGTGCTCCGGCACCGCGACCGCATGCCGGGCGCGGTGTGGTTCGAGGATACCCGGCTCAACTACTCGGAAAACCTGCTCGCGCGCGACGACGGTCACGTCGCGCTGGTGTTCTGCAACGAGCGCGGAACGCGGCGCGAACTGACCTACGCCCAGCTGCGCGCCGAGCTGGGACGCGTGGCCGCCGGGTTGCGCGACCTCGGGGTCGGCCCCGGCGACCGGGTGGCCGGCTTCGTGCCTAACCTGCCCGAGTCGGTGATCGCGATGCTCGCGGCCACCAGCCTCGGCGCCGCCTGGACCTCGTGCTCGCCCGACTTCGGCATCAACGGCGTGCTCGACCGCTTCGGTCAGGTGGCGCCGCGCGTCCTGTTCACCGCCGATGGCTATTTCTACAACGGCAAGACCATCGACTCGCTGGGCCCGGTGCGCGGCGTCCTGGAGCAGTTGCCGTCGGTCGAGCGCGTGGTCGTCATTCCCTACGTGAGCGATGCGCCCGACCTCGCCGGCCTGCGCAACGCGGTTCCGTTCGGCGACTTCGGGAACCCTGGCGCCGCCCCGCAGTTCGCACGCGTGCCGTTCGACACCCCGCTGTTCGTCATGTACTCCTCCGGCACGACGGGCGTGCCGAAGTGCATCGTGCACGGCGTCGGCGGCACGCTGCTGCAGCATCGCAAGGAGCACCTGCTGCACACCGACCTGAAGCCCGGCGACCGGCTGTTCTTCTTCACGACCTGCGGCTGGATGATGTGGAACTGGCTGGTGAGCGGGCTCGCCACGGGCTGTACGGTCGTGCTGTACGAGGGCTCGCCCTTCGCGCCCGACCGCGACGTGCTCTGGCGCATGGCGGAGCGCGAGCGCGTCACGGCGTTCGGGACCAGCCCCAAGTACCTGTCGGCGCTGCAGAAGGACGGCGGCGCGCCCGGGCAGGCGTTCGACCTCGGCGCGCTGCATACCGTGATGTCCACAGGCTCGCCGCTGGCACCCGAGCAGTTCGACTTCGTCTACGAGGCGATCAAGGGCGACCTGCACCTCGCCTCGATCTCGGGCGGCACCGACATCATCTCCTGCTTCTGCCTCGGCAATCCCTGGCTGCCGGTACGCCGCGGCGAGATCCAGTCGCCGGGTCTCGGCATGGCGACGGCGGTGTACGGCGACGACGGTCGCCCGGTGCGCGAGCGGCAGGGCGAGCTCGTCTGCAGCGCGCCCTTCCCCTCCATGCCGATCGGCTTCTGGAACGACCCCGATGGCGCGAAGTACCGGGCCGCCTACTTCGAGCGCTTCCCCGACGTGTGGTGCCACGGCGACTACGCCGTGCACACCGCGGACGACGGCTTCGTGATCCTCGGCCGCTCGGACGCCGTGCTGAACCCGGGCGGCGTGCGCATCGGCACCGCCGAGATCTACCGTCAGGTCGAGAAGCTCGGGGAGATCCTCGAGAGCCTCGCGGTCGGGCAGGACTGGGACAACGACGTGCGCGTCGTGCTCTTCGTGCGCCTGCGGCCCGGGGTGACGCTCGACGCGGCGCTCGAGAAGCGCATCCGCGACACGGTCCGCGCCAGCACCACGCCGCGGCACGTGCCGGCGCGCATCGTCGCCGTGCCGGACATCCCGCGCACCATCAGCGGCAAGATCGTGGAACTCGCGGTGCGCAACACGATCCACGGCAGGCCGGTCCGCAACACGGACGCGCTCGCCAACCCGGAGGCGCTCGAGCACTTCCGCAACCGGCCCGAGCTTGCGAGCTGACGAGCCGGCGCGCCTCATGAGCGGCCGCGGCACCCTGCAGCACGCCTATCACGAGTCACTGCGCCGGCACGGCCACCGGCCCGATGCCGCACAGGATCACGCGATCGCCCGGCTCGAGGAACTGCGCCTGCGCCTCGAGGCGGCGCACGCACGCGGCGGCGGACTGCTTGGCCGGTTGCGGCGCCTGCGGCGCGAACCCGCCAAGCCAGTGCGCGGGCTGTACCTGTGGGGCGGCGTCGGCCGCGGCAAGACGTTCCTGATGGACCTGTTCCGGGGGCAGCTCGCGGTCCCGTCGCGACGCGATCATTTCCACCGCTTCATGAAGGACGTGCACGCGCGGCTGCGCGGCCTGCGCGAGCGAGAGGACCCGCTTGCGATCGTCGCGGCCGACATCGCGTCCGACGCGCGCGTGCTGTGTCTCGACGAACTCTACGTAAGCGACATCGCGGACGCCATGCTGCTCTCGGGACTGTTTGCCGGGCTCGTGGAGCGCGGCACGACCCTGGTATTCACCTCGAACGCGCCGCCCGCAGACCTCTACCGGGACGGACTGCAGCGCAGCCGCTTCCTGCCGGCGATCGCCCTCATCGAGCGCTGCACCGAGACCGTGAACGTCGACGCCGGGCTCGACTACCGGCTGCGCCAGCTCGAGAAGGCCCCGCTGTACCTCGACGCGGCCGACCCGTTCGCGGAGGAGGCGCTGGCGCTGCGCTTCGAGGAGATCGCGGGCGAGTCCGGCCGGCCGGGCGGCACCCTCGAGGTGGAAGGCCGCGACGTCCGGCTGCGCCGCCGCAGCGCCGACGTCGTCTGGTTCGACTTCGACGCCATCTGCACTGGGCCGCGGGGCACGTCGGACTACGTCGAGATCGCCCGCGACTTCCACACGGTGTTCGTCTCCGGGGTGCCGGTGTTCGACGCCGGCTCGGACGACCCGGCGCGGCGCTTCATCGCGCTGGTGGACGAGTTCTACGACCGCAATGTGAAGCTGGTGCTGTCAGCCGCGGCCGCGCCCGACGCTCTCTATCGCGGCGAGCGGCTCGCCTTCGCGTTCCAGCGCACCCGCAGCCGGCTCGCCGAGATGCAGACCCACGAGTACCTCGCCCGGCCTCACCTCGCCTGAGCGCGAGACAGTGGCGGGCAGCGCCGGCGCCGCAGTGCATGTTGCGCTGCGGCACGAGGGCGGCGCCATGAGCGCCAACCTGCACTGGCCTATAATCCCGGGCAGGCCGCGACGGCCCCACCAGGAATAACGAAATGCCAGGAACGATTCCCGTCGCGCGGCAGCGCCTCATTGCCGCGATCGCCGCCAAGTCGCGCGCTCACGACGCGCCCGTGCCGCCCGCCCCCTTCGTCGGGGACTACTACCGCGGCGTCGACGAGTCGGATCTGCGCAGTGGCAATCCCGCCTCGCTCGCCGCGGCCGCGGCCGGACACCTGCGCTTCGGCGCAGTGCGCAGGCCCGGGCGCGCACTGGTTCGTGTGTTCAACCCGACCGTCGAACAGGACGGCTGGGAGTCGCCGCATACCGTCGTTGAAGTCGTCACCGACGACATGCCCTTCCTGGTCGATTCGCTCGCGATGGTGCTGAACGCCAGCGGCCTCTCGATCCACACCATGGTCCATCCCGTGCTCGGTGTGCACCGCGATCGTCGCGGCCGGCTGATCGAGGCCACCGGCGATGCGGCGTCCGGCGCCGCCGAATCCTGGCAGCACGTCGAGGTCGATCGCACGACCGACGCGGTGCGCCTCGAGGAGTTGACCGCACGCATCGTGCACACGCTCGACGACGTGCGGGCCGCGGTCGAGGACTGGCCGCGCATGGTGGAACGCGCGCGGGAGCTGGCTGCCGCGGTGAAGGACAAGGTGCCCGGCATCGGTCGGGCGGAAGCCCTCGAAGCGGCGGCATTCCTCGCATGGCTGGCCGACAACCACTTCACCTTCCTCGGCTACCGCGAATACCGCCTCGAGCGCGGCGCGGCCGTCGACCGGCTGGTGCCAGTGCCGCGGTCGGGCCTCGGACTGCTGCGTACCGGCGCCGGCCGCCCCCGGCCGCGCACCACCGAGCTGCGCGGCCAAGTGCGTCGCAAGGCACGCGAATCCGACCAGCTGGTCGTCACCAAGGCGAACTCGGTCTCGACCATCCACCGCGCGACCTACCTCGACTACGTCGGGGTCAAGACCTTCGATGCGCGCGGGCAAGTGACCGGCGAGCGCCGCTTCATCGGGCTGTTCACGTCGGCCACCTACAGCGCCAGCCCGCGCTCGACCCCGCTGCTGCGGCACAAGGTGCAGCGGGTCATCGACCATTTCGGGATCTCGCCCGTCAGTCACGACGGGAAGGCCCTGCTGCACGTGCTCGAGGCGCACCCGCGGGACGAGCTGTTCCAGGCGAGCGTCGCCGAGCTCGTGACCAGCTTCCGCGGCATCGTCAACCTCTACGAACGGCGCCGCGTGCGAATGCTGCTGCGCCGCGACCCGTACCAGCGGTTCTTCTCCTGTCTGCTCTACGTGCCGCGCGATCGCTACAACACGCAGGCCCGCGAGCGCATCGAACGCATCCTGCTCGAGGAACTCGCCGGCGACGCGCTCGAGGCGCAGGTGCAGATCTCGGAATCGGCGCTCGCGCGACTGCACATCCTCGTGCGCACCGATCCCGGTCGGGAGGTCAAGGCGGACGTCGCGCGCATCGAGGCGCGCATCGCGGAGACGCTGCGGACCTGGGAAGACCGGCTGCGGACCGAACTGCACGAACGGCTGCCGCGGGACAGGGCAAAGGAACTCTCACGGCTCTTCGCGGGCGCCTTCACGGCCTCCTACCAGGAGGACGTGCCGGCAACGCAGGCCATTCCCGACCTGCTCGAACTCGTCGCACTGCCGCAGTCCAGCGATGCGCTCGGCCTGCAGCTGCTGCCCGGTCGCGACGACTCCGGGCGCCTGCATCTGCGCCTGTATCGTCGCGGCGAGCCGGTCGCGATGTCCGACCTGCTGCCGCTGCTCGAGAACTTCGACCTGCGGGTCCTGAACGAACGGCCGTACGCCATCGCGACCCGCGATGGCGCTTCCCTCTGGATCCAGGACCTCGAGGTGGCTCATGCGGGTGGCCAGCGCCTCGATCCGGGGCAGGCGGGACACCGATTCGACGCGGCGTTCTTCGCCGTCTGGAACGGCCGCGCCGAGAGCGATGGCTTCAACCGGCTGGTGCTCGCGGCCGGCCTCGACTGGCGCCAGGCCATGGTGCTGCGCGCCGTCTGCCGTTACCTGCTGCAGACGGGGCTGCCGTTCAGCCAGCGCTACATGGAGTCGGTGCTCGGGCGGCACCCCGGCCTCGCCGCGCGCCTCGCCTGGCTGTTCGAGGCGCGCTTCGACCCGCGACTCGCGCCGGCGACGCGCACGGCGCAGCAGCGCTCGCTCGAACGTGAACTCGACGAGGCGCTCGAGCAGGTCACGAGCCCGGACGACGACCGCATCCTGCGCGCGTTCCGCGCCGTGATCGCCACGATGCTTCGCACCAACCACTTCCAGCGCGACGCGGCCGGCGCGCCCAAGCCGTACCTGTCCTTCAAGCTCGATCCGAAGCACCTGCCGGAGCTGCCCAAGCCGCGGCCGATGTTCGAGATCTGGGTGTACTCGCCGCGCGTCGAGGGCGTGCACCTGCGCATGGGCAAGGTCGCGCGCGGCGGACTGCGCTGGTCGGACCGGCGCGAGGACTTCCGCACGGAGGTCCTCGGCCTGATGAAGGCCCAGAACGTCAAGAACACGGTCATCGTGCCGGTGGGCGCCAAGGGCGGCTTCGTGCCCAAGCACCTGCCCGCGGGCGACCGCGAGGCGATCCAGCGCGAAGGCACCGAGTGCTATCGCGCCTTCATCCGCGGACTGCTCGACCTCACCGACAACGTGCGCGACGGCAAGGTCGTGCCGCCCGCCGACATCGTGCGCCACGACCCGGACGACCCCTACCTCGTGGTGGCGGCCGACAAGGGCACGGCCTCGTTCTCCGACACCGCGAACGCGCTCGCGGCCGAGTACGGGTTCTGGCTCGGCGATGCCTTCGCCTCCGGCGGCTCGGCGGGCTACGACCACAAGAAGATGGGCATCACGGCCAAGGGCGCCTGGGAGTGCGTGAAGCGCAACTTCCGCGAGATGGGAGTGGACACGCAGTCGCAGGACTTCACGGTCGCGGGCATCGGCGACATGGCGGGCGACGTGTTCGGCAACGGCATGCTGCTGTCGCGCCACATCCGCCTGCTGGCAGCGTTCAATCACCAGCACATTTTCCTGGACCCCGATCCCGACGCGGCCCGCAGCTTCCGCGAGCGCGAGCGGCTGTTCGCGATGCCGCGCTCGAGCTGGGCCGACTACGACCTGAAGCTGGTCTCGAAGGGCGGCGGCGTGTACCCGCGCGACGCCAAGGACCTCGCGCTCGCGGCGCAGGCCCGCGCGCTGCTCGGCATCGATGCCGCGCGCGCCACGCCGCAGGAGGTCATCCGGGCGATCCTGAAGCTCCCCGTGGACCTGCTCTGGAACGGAGGCATCGGCACCTACGTCAAGGCCTCCTGGGAAGCCAACTCCGCGATCGGCGACCGCACCAACGACGCGGTGCGCGTGGACGGCCGCGAGCTGCGCTGCAAGGTGGTCGGCGAGGGCGGCAACCTCGGCTTCTCGCAGCTCGGCCGGATCGAGTACGCCCGGTGCGGCGGACGGCTCAACACCGACTTCGTGGACAACTCGGGTGGCGTCGACTGCTCCGACCACGAGGTGAACATCAAGATCCTGCTCGAGGTCGCGCAGCGACGCGGACGCCTCGCCAGGGGCGCCCGCAACCGGCTGCTCGCGCAGATGACCGACGAGGTCGGCGACCTGGTGCTGCGCGACAACTACCTGCAGGGCCAGGCGATCAGCCTGCTGCAGGCGACCGCGCCCGCGCGTCTCGGCGAGCACGCGCACTTCATCCGTTCCCTCGAGCTCGAGGGCGTGCTCGACCGCGCGCTCGAGTTCCTGCCGAGCGCGGAGGACGTCGAAGAGCGGTCGCGCGCGGGCGAAGGCCTCACCAGGCCGGAGCTTGCGATGCTGCTGAGCTATTCCAAGATCGCGCTCAGCAGCCAGCTGATCGTGTCGGACGTGCCGGAAGATCCCTACCTCGGCCGCGAGCTCGACCGCTACTTCCCGGACCGGCTCAGCCGCCGCTACGCGGACCTGCTGGGCGAGCACCGCCTGAAGCGCGAGATCATCGTCACGGCGACGACCAACAGCATCGTGAACCGGATGGGACCGACCTTCGTGGCGCGCACCCAGCAGGACACCGGCGTCCCCGCCGCGATGGTCGCGCGCGCCTATACGATCGCGCGCGAGGCGTTCGACGTGCGCGACCTCTGGCACGCCATCGAGCGTCTCGACAACCGGATTGCGGCCGCCGCGCAGTACGCGATGACGCAGGACACCATCGCCCTGATCCGACAGGCCAGTTACTGGCTGATACAGCGCCACCGCGGCGCGCTCGGCATCGAAGCACAGGTCGCGCGCCTGCGCCCCGGGATCCGCGAGCTGGCGGCGGCCCTGCCGCAGGGCCTGCACGGACTCGAGCGCGAGACATTCGACCGGCGCGCGGGTGCGCTCGTGGCGGCGGGGGTCCCGGCGAGTCTCGCGCGCCACGTCGCCGCCTGCGGCGCACTCACCAGCGCACCCGACGTCGTCGAGCTGGCCGCGCAGCACCGCCTGTCGGTGGCGTCCGCGGCGCGCGCGTACTTCGGCGTCGGATCGGACTTCGGGCTCGACTGGCTGCGCGGCAGCATCGAGGAACTGGTGATCCAGGGGCACTGGCAGGCCGTGGCCCGCACGAGCCTGCGCGAGGCCCTCTACGATGCGCACCGCGGGCTGACGCAGCGCGTGCTCGGCGAGACCCGGGAGCGCGATCCGGCCCGGGCCGTGCAGGCCTGGCGGGACAAGCATGCGGCCGAAGCGGGGCACGCCCGCGGCATCGTCGATGACCTGCGCGCCCAGCCGGCGGTCGCAGACTTCGCCTCGCTGTCGGTCGCGCTGCAGGCCCTGCGCCGGCTCGCCGTCGCGGAGCGGTGACCCGCTGCTGCCTCGTCGTCACCACGCACGAGCGGCCGGACGCGCTCGAGCGGGTGCTGGCGGCGGTCGCCGCACAGACCCGCCCGCCCGACGAGCTGGTCGTGGCAGACGACGGCTCGGGGCCGGGGACCGCGGAGGTGGTGGCGCGATACTCGGCGACGGCCCGCCACCCGGTGCGGCATGCCTGGCAACCGCACGAAGGCTTCCGCGCGGGACGCATCCGCAACGTGGCCATCGCCGGCACGCGCTGCGAGTACGTCGTCCTGCTCGACGGCGACATGATCGTGCACCCGCGGTTCCTCGCCGACCACCTCGCGCTCGCGCGACCCGGCTGCTACAGCCAGGGGGTGCGCATCCAGCTCGACGAGGCCGCGACGCGCCGGCTGCTCGAGCCGGGCGCCGCCCTGCCCCGCCCGTGGTCGCCCGGCCTCGGTCTCGTGCGGCGTGCGTACGCGCTGCGCGCTACGTGGCTCACGCGCCCGCTGCGGGGTGCCGCCAATGCGGTGGTGGCGGTCAAGGCCTGCAACCAGGGGTTCTGGCGCGGGCACCTGCTCGCGACGAACGGCTTCGACGAGGCGATGACGGGCTGGGGCTCGGAGGACAAGGAGCTATGCGCGCGACTCGAAAACGCCGGCGTACGGCGACAGACGCTGCTGTTCGCGGCGGTCGCCTGGCACCTCGCCCACGCACCGGCCTCGCGCACCGCCGCAGGCGCCAACCACGCCCGCTGGCAGCAGACCCTCGACTCCGGGCGCACGCGCTGCAGCGCCGGCCTGGACGGTCATTTCGCCGGCTGAGCATCGCGGCTTTCCCGTCTGGCGTCGCCGCTGGGCCGTTGCTATAAGAAAAATCCCCCCCCACCCACTGCGACCATCATGAGCACCGGCAAACTGGTATTGCTGCGCCACGGCCAGAGCATCTGGAACCTCGAGAACCTGTTCACGGGCTGGATCGACGTCGACCTCTCCCCCCAGGGCGTCGAGGAGGCAAAAGAGTCCGGGCGGCTGCTAAAGGCCGAGGGCATCGCCTTCGACATCGCCTTCACGTCGGTGCTGAAGCGGGCCATCCGCACGCTGTGGATCGCACTCGACGAGCTGGACATGATGTGGCTGCCCGTGGAGCGCACCTGGCGACTGAACGAGCGCCACTACGGCGCGCTGCAGGGCCTTGACAAGGCGCAGACCGTCCAGAAGCACGGCGCGGAGCAGGTGAAGATCTGGCGGCGCAGCTACGACATCCCGCCGCCGCCGCTCGACCTCGGGCACCCGCAGCATCCGCGCTTCGACCGTCGCTATGCCGGCGTGCCGCCGGCCGAGCTGCCGGCCTCAGAGTCGCTCAAGGACACGCTCGGACGGGTGATGCCTTTCTGGAACGCCCGCATCGCGCCCGAACTCGCCGCGGGCCGCAACGTACTCGTGGCCGCCCACGGCAACAGCCTGCGCGCGCTGGTGAAGATGCTCGACAAGATGTCCGACGCGGCCATCGTCGAGCTCAACATCCCGACGGGTGTCCCGCTGGTCTACGAGCTCGACTCGCATCTCGGGCGCATCTCGAGCCGCTATCTCGGGGACGCCGAGGCGGTCAAGGCGCGGGCCGAGGCCGTGGCGCGGCAGACCGAGGCGAAGAAATAGTGGAAGAAATAGGGGACATTCTCCTATTTCGCCTCGCAGTGCCGCGCACTGAACTGCGCACCGAGGTCATCGGGCTGCTGCGACAGGCCCGTCGAGCGCGCAGACCCCGTGCCCCGGGCCGCGGATTGGCGCGGTCAGATTCCGGACAGGGTCCCGATCCACATCAGGCCGCCTGAGGTCGACGCACGCGCCCTGCCCCGCCACTGGGAGGGTGACACGTTCAAGGGCTCCGGCAACCCCTCTGCCGTCGGTACGCTCGTCGAGCGCACTACGCTGTTTGTGACGCTCGCCAAGCTCGCCGCCGGCACCGCCAACTCTGCGGTGACGGGCTCCAGCCGCGTGCCCAACCGGATTGACGCCCGGAAGCGGATCTCCATGACCTACGACCGCGGCAACGAATTGGCTGTTCACGCGAAGCTCTCCGATCGCACGGGCATCAAGGTGTACTTCGCGGATCCGCACAGCCCTTCGCAGCGCGGCATCAACCAGAAGACCAACGGACTCCTCCGCCAGCAGCTGCCGAAGGGTTGCGCTTCAAGCTTCAGACCGCCGTAGACTAAGCTACCTTCGCCAACACCAAACAGCTCCGCTCGTGAATGGTCCGGACTGAAGTCATGACTGCTCAGTCCAGCCACGACGCCATGTTTTTTGGGAGAAATTTCATGCCCTTGATCAATCGCAGCACGATCCCGATTTTCTGGCGCATTTTCGGGCCTTCTGACCCGACGCACGCGTTTGGTATCGACCCGGCGTACGAAGGAACAATCCCTCCGGGTGGCCAGGCCGGCATTGGCTACAGCGCTTCTCAATTTCAGCTGGAACTTCGTGATCGGCCACTGCCTTCATTGATTCCGCCAAGCCGTGTCCTTGTGCCTGCCGGCCCTCCGAACACTGTCGGCCAACTTTATCGCTCCAGTGACACGCTCGAGTATCTGGGCGGGTCCGAGTTGCGCCTGACGACGCAGGAGCGCTTCGAAGTGCCGGGCTTTCTGCCGAGCACACACGGATTCAAGTTCCGCAACAGTTTTCCCGCCAACACAGCCCATGCGAGCGTTCGCGTCGGGACCACCGAGATGGCCATCGGCGACGCTGCGAACGGGCTGTGCGGGGGCATGGTGTTTGCCGTTCGCGACTATTTTCATGCGGGGCTTCCCATTCCTTTGCACAAGGCAGGGCCGGTCTCCGGAGCGCTCTACGAGTACCTGGTCAGCCGTCTGTACGACAGTTTCGAGCTCCCGCTCGGGTGGACCGAGTATTTGCGCTTGATGAGCCCAGGGTGCAGCCCCGGCGAGCGTGCACGAACCGCCTATTTCACGGCGATGAACAGCATCGAAACCGATATCCGGAATGGTGCTCCATCGCCGATCGGCCTCGTGCAGGTGAATACCGACGATCCCTTCAGAGTGGGCAACAATCATCAGGTCCTGGTGTACGGGTATCAGAAGAACGGCCGCAACATACGGTTGCGAATCTACGACCCGAACCATCCTGGACGCGACGACATCACTCTGGCCTTCGACACGGGCATGACGCCGCCGCTGTTTTCCTACAGTGTGACACCTGGCGGCGATGGACGGATCTTCACGTTCTTCTGCCACAAGTATCAACTGCGGCAGCCCCCGGCCGCAGGCCAGGTGCCGCCCTGGGTCGAGTTCCCCTTTCGCAACCCGCTGGCTGCGGGCGCCAGCAACATCATCGTAGCCAACGGCTGGCTGGGTCTGCTCAAGATCGATAATGTTCTCGGCAACAGATTCAACGGGACCCTCTATGGCCAGACCATGGAAGGGGACTGGAATCCCACATCGCGCGCCATTCGCTTCACCCGTTTCATCAGCTCCAGCTACAAGCAGCTCTACACCGGTTTCCTGGAGTTCGACGCCGTAACCCGCAGCTTGACCGGCCTTTCCTCAGGACGCTTCCAGGAGATTCGCAACGACGTGCCGGAACAGACCTTCTATGACTGGAGTGCCGCATCGCGCCTGCTGGTCGATGGCAACGGCTGGCTCGGCGAACTGCGCCTGAACAGCATGGACTCCACTGGCGCCGTCGCGGGCGAGATCTATGGTGACCAGCTGACCGGCCGCTGGGACCAAGGAGCACAACGGCTTCACCTCACGCGTCGCACCCCGGATCCCAACTACACGCAGGAATGGACTGCCCGCCGCACCACTGGGCTGACTTTCGCAGGTGACTTCCAGGAAGTGCTCCGCACTGTTCGGCAGGCGCGTCAGTACCGTTGGATGGCGTTCGATCAGCGTTGAACGCAACCTATCACCTGGCCATCGCCTGCGCGGCGCGGGCGCGCCGCCGCCACAGCCGGGCCCGCAGGAATTCTGGCGCCTGCTGAAGTGCCGCGCGACACTCCTGGAGACGATCACCTGGATGCAACAGGGCCTGACTGATCTGGGATCCCTGCAAGCCGACGTCGATGCCTTGATCGAACGGGGCCGCACCACCCAGGCGTCGAACTATGCTTCGTCCTGCTCAGGAAAGAGGCCGACTTCCAGCCCGGTCTCCATCCAGGGGACTGCATGGCGACATGGAATCGATACCGGCAAGCCGCCCACCGTCAGGCCGCCCCACACAGTCGCCGCCGCGTGTCCTCGTACTCGCGCACCATTCGCGCCACGAGTTCGCCCGTCGGGAGCACTTCGTGGATGTTGCCGACGCCCTGCCCCGCGCTCCAGATGTCGCGCCACACCTTGGTCTTCAGGTCGCTGCCGGAGCCGAAGTTCATCTTCGACTTGTCGGCCTCGGGCAGGTCGTCCGGATCGAAGCCGGCACGGACCACGCTGCCGCGCAGGTAGTTGCCGCGCACGCCGCTGAACAGGTTGGTGTAGACCACGTCCTCCGACCCCGACTCGACGATCATCTGCTTGTACTCGGGCAGCACGTGCGCCTCCGTGGTGGCGAGGAAGCGCGTGCCGATGTAGGCCATGTCCGCGCCGATCGCCTGCGCCGCGAACACGTCGGCGCCGCTCGACATGGCGCCCGCGAGCACGATCGTGCCGTCGAAGAATTCGCGGATCTCGCGCACCAGCGCGAACGGGCTCGCGGTGCCCGCGTGGCCGCCGGCGCCTGCGCAGACCGCGATGATGCCGTCCACGCGCTGCTCCGCCGCCTTGCGCGCGTGCCTGACGTTGATCACGTCGTGGAACAGGAACCCGCCGTAGGAATGCACGGCCTCCACCAGCTCGCGCGGCGGCCGCAGGCTGGTGATCACGAGCGGCACCCTGTGGCGCACGCAGGCCTCGACGTCGTGCTGCAACCGGTCGTTCGAGGCGTGGCAGATCTGGTTCACCGCGAACGGCGCGACCTTCGCGCCCGGGTTCGCCTGCGCGTACGCCTCGAGCTCCTCGCGAATTCGCGTCAGCCACTCGTCGAGCTGCGACGCCGGCCGCGCGTTCAGCGCCGGGAACGAGCCGATCACCCCGGCCTTGCACTGCGCGATCACCAGCTCGGGCGTCGAGGCGATGAACATCGGCGACCCGATCAACGGCAGGCTCAGGCGGTCACGAAAGGACGCCGGAATCGGCATGCATCAGTCCTCGGGTGTGGCGGAGTGGAGCACGGAGCGCGCTTCGATCTGCAGCG